>ERZ1673739.2184-NODE-2184-length-17423-cov-5.671637_pt1 | contig 17423 bp, 22 predicted proteins | sample MGYA00580210_ERZ1673739 | MGnify/ENA primary metagenome ERZ1673739 (study PRJEB41218, sample SAMN15661749) | gut metagenome | host: Homo sapiens | place: Canada: London | collected 2015-08-20/2019-03-30 | study: EMG produced TPA metagenomics assembly of...
CGTTGATGTAAAGCTTATAATCGGAAACATTGGCATTGACTGCCAGTACGCCCATTTTCTGCTGGGCTTTGGACAGGTCGTAAACCGTCGTTTCTCCTGCCTGCACCAGTACGCTGTCTGTGCGGCTTTCGATATTATCCCCTTTGATGGTGATGGAATGGGTGCCTTCCTTCACAGCGATTTTTTCCACATCGCTGAGGGGCACAGGTTCTTCCTCATCCAATGTAAAGGTGCCGTTTTTGATGTTCTGAGCATTTTCCACGGTGATATACCCGTGATATTCCAATACTTTTACAGACCATACCACATCGCCGATGCCGCTGATTTCCAGCACGTCACAGCTTTCGATATCCTCGGGGCGGATTTCCTCCTCGTCGTAGTAGAAAATGGTCTTTTTGTCATAGGCAAAAGAGCGGTCTTCCCCCTGCAATTCTTTGGCGGAAGTATCGGCTTTCAGCCCGGTGATTTCCTCTTTCTTAATGCTGTCGTCATAAGAAATGGTCACGGCAAATTCGCCATCCTGATCCATCTGTATCATAAGCAGATCGCCCATTTGTATAACGTCCGGCTGTATCTGTACCTCGTCTTCGTTATAGACCACCGTTTCCGGCGTCAGGTTCACAGTTTTCTGCTTTGCTGCGTTGATGTCATAGACCAGCAGTTCTTCCTCATCCAGCACTTCTGTCACCAGCATGGGTGCAGCTTCTGTTGCCTTATCCAGCGGATTGGAGAAAAACACCATTTTCACGATGCCAAAGCAGATGCCCAGCACCACAAGGGCGGCAATGGTGATCAGCCCAATGGTCTTTTTGTTCCAGAAAGGCTCGTCCTCCTCATCGTCCTCGTCTTTGGGACCTCTGGGAGGTTCTCCTCCGTCATAGACAGGCTGTTTTCTGGGTTCTCTTGTGACGAATGTCACAGGTTCCTCCGCCGGCTGTATGGGCAGAGGATCTTCAAATTTTTCTGATTCAAAGGCGTTGAGGAACTCGTCCTTGTCCCCCAAGTCATCCTCGTCTGTCTGATTCTGTTCCAGTTCTTTTACTTTTTCGTTTATATGATCCAACCGTATGGTGGTGTCGAATTCTTTATTGTCATTTTCAAAATGATAGTCCTTCATACCGTTTCTCCTCCTTCGGGGAATGATTTGCAGACTGTCTTAGTCTCATTTTATACGTTTCTTCCCGAAGTTGCAAGAGAAATTCAGGGCGCAAAGCTAGGGGTTTCTTCATAAGAAAAGAAAGCAGGCTGAAATTTTTCTAATTTTCTGATTTTCAGACATATTTTCTCCTGAAAACGGCTTGCTTCACGCCCTTTTTCCAATATTTTTCAAAAAAGCCTTTCCAATGCCTGCGAAAGGTCGCCCATGTGGCTTTCTTCCGCCGCCGCATCTGCCAGACGCTCCTCCATGGCAGGGGAAACACAGACCCTCCGCCGGTTGTAGGACTCATGTACCAGACGCAGAAATTTTTCCGGAAAGGCTGTCAAAGGCACCAAAAGCTTCCGTTCCGCCTCTGCCATGGGACGCTCTGTTTCGTAAGCCGCCAGCACTTCTTCCAGTTTTTCCCGTTCCTCGGGCACTTTCCGCCAAAACCGTCTTAGATACGCCGCCAAATCCACGGCAAAAATATCTCCGGTGCATTGTTCAAAGCCCCCTACCCACAGACTGCCGTCCTCTTTCCGGCACAAATTACTCCCTTTGAACTGGTTGTGGCAAAAAGTGCCTGCCTGCTTCTGCCCATGGGCAATGTCCTGATATCCGCCATCTTCCAAGGCTTTCAGAGCTTCCTGTGCCCGGGGCGCAAAAGTGCCGTAATGGCGCATGACCAGCAAATCCAAGGGGGAATACTTCCCCTGCCGTTCCATGTGTCTGCGAATCTTCACGAATTCCCGATACCGCCGCTGCCACAAAACTGGACGTTCCTCCTGCCCTTCCTGAGCCGGAAAGCCTGCCGCAGCCCGATGCATCTGTCCCATGAGGGCTGCCCCAGCCACAAAATCATCTGCACTGTCCTCCTCCAGCCCCTTGGTGGGCATGGGGTTTTCCAGCAGATAAAGATTGCCGTCCCAAGCAAAAAAAGGCTGTCCGTCCTGTGCTGTATAAAAAAGAGAAAGGGCAGAAAAGCCGTTGCGGTAGAGGCAGGTTTTCACCTCATGGGCAAAAAGCAGGTCTTCCCGGCGGCTCCGTGCCTTCTTCAGTTCTCTCAGTCCCACATCTGTTTTACAGATAAGCCCCGTGCGGGTACGGGTACCGCCGTAATACTTCAGACCGTAGCCCTCCCACAAGATTTTCCCGTATGTATCCTCCATAAAATCCTTCCCCCAATCCTTCTTCCCGAAAAAATTTCTCTGTATCAGTTTATGGCGGGAAGAGGGAAAATATGAAAGGAATGGGAAAGGGGGAAACACCATGGGCAACCTCGGTACTTTTCAGGTGCTTTCCTGTGCGGCTGTCGCCCTCCTTCTCTCACGCATTTTACCTGTAAGCCATGTACAATCTCGGCTCTTTTTAAGGGCTTTCCCGTTTGGCTGACGCCCCCTTCTCTTACGTCTCTTACCTGTAAGCCATGCACAACCTCAGCTCTTTTTAAGGGCTTTCCCGTTTGGCTGACGCCCACTTCTCTTACGTCTCTTACCTGTAACCCATGCACAACCTCAGCATTGAAAATGCCTCGGTTGTGGGCTGACGCACACTTCTATGACACCTCTTACCTGTAAGCCATGCACAACCTCGGCATTAAAAATGCCTCGGTTGTGGGCTGACGCCCTATGCATCTCATGAAAAAAGCCGCGGGACCATATAAATATGCTCCCGCGGCTTTCTCCCTGAGCTGCGCATGGCTTACAGGTAAGCAAAAAAACAGCGCCCCCCGACGCGAAGTCGAAAAACGCTGCCTTTTATGAATGATGCGCCCTCAGGGACTCGAACCCTGGACCCACTGATTAAGAGTCAGTTGCTCTACCAACTGAGCTAAGGGCGCATATGTTATTTTGATTGCGTAAAATATAATATCACGCTACCGGGGGCATGTCAACTCTTTTTTCCCGAAAATCCCAAAAAAATTTTTGATTTTCCCTTAGAATATGATATACTGTAACGGCAAAACAGAATTTTTACAACCGGAATGAGGTTTTTATATGACAAAACAAATCACACTGCCGGAGGACGTGAACGCCCTTCTGCAAACCCTCAACGACGGCGGTTACGAAGCCTACATTGTAGGCGGCTGTGTGCGGGATTCCATCCTTGGGCGCATCCCACAGGACTGGGACATCACCACATCTGCTCTGCCGGAGCAGACAAAGGCGTTATTTTCCCACACCTTTGACACGGGCATCCAGCACGGCACCATCACCGTTGTTCTGAACAAAACCAATTACGAAATCACCACCTACCGCATTGACGGGGACTATGCCGACGGCAGACACCCTGACGAGGTTTCTTTCACCTCCAATCTGGAGGAAGACCTGCTGCGGCGGGATTTTACCATGAACGCCATTGCCTACCACCCTGCCGAAGGATTCCGTGATCCTTTCGGAGGACAGGAGGACATCAGCCGTTCTCTCATCCGTGGTGTGGGCGAGCCTGCCAAGCGATTCCAAGAAGACGCTCTGCGAATGCTGCGCTGCGTTCGTTTTGCGGCACAGCTGGGCTTTCAGGTGGATGATGCCACCTACACCGCATTGCAGGAAAACGCCGCACTCATTGAAAAAATCAGTGTGGAGCGCATCCACGAGGAACTGGACAAACTCTGGAAATCTCCATTTCCTGAAAAGCTGTCCTTGCTGCTCTCAAGCGGTCTGCTGCCCCACATCGACGGTCTGCTGGACAAACGTTTGACGGCATTGGGCGAAACACTGGTGCCTCAGCTGAAAGCCGCTCCCGTTTCTGCCCCTCTGCGGTGGACGTTGGTGCTGCAATCTTTCACGGAAGCGGAGGCAAAGACTTTCTGCAAAAAACTGAAATTTGACAACGCCACAGCCAAGCAGATTCAGACCTATCTGCGGCATTTATCCCAGCCCATCCCCCAGACACCTTACGAAGTGCGGAAGTTAGCAGGGATTCTGGGTGTGGAATTGACGGAAAACCTGTTCATTTTACAGGAAATCTTACAGGACAAAGCCGCTGTACAGACAGCAAGGGAAATCCTCGCAAAAGTCCTTGCTGACGGGGACTGTCTGAATCTGAAAATGCTGGAAATGGACGGCAAAGCCCTCATGGACGCAGGCATTCCAGCCGGAAAAGCCGTAGGGGAAACCCTTGGGATGCTGTTGGAGGACGTCCTCCATGAACCGGAACACAACAAAAGAGAATATTTGCTGGAAAAAGCGCTGAAGCTCCAGCAGAAATAAGGAGGAAATCAATCATGGAATACTTTACATTATATAACGGTGTGAAAATCCCCAAAGTGGGTTTTGGCACTTATAAAGTCATCGACCAATCTGCACAGGGCATTGTGGAAACAGCCCTCTCCGTTGGTTATCGCCATCTGGACACCGCCCGCATGTACATGAACGAAAAAGAAGTAGGCGCAGGCATTGCCGCTTCCGGCGTTGCCAGAAAAGACATTTTTCTGACCACAAAGGTATGGCGTGACGACCTGTCCTATGACGCCACCATGGCAAGCGTGGAAAATTCCCTGAAAGACTTGGGAACAGACTATCTGGATCTTTGCCTGCTTCACTGGCCTATGCCTGAAACAGACCGTGAAAAATGGCAGGAAAAAGACCTGTCCGCATGGCGTGCCCTGGAAAAGCTCTACAAAGAAAATGTTATCCGTGCCATCGGTGTCAGCAACTTCCTGCCTCACCATCTGATGCCCCTCATGAAAGAAGCGGAAGTTACCCCCATGGTAAACCAGCTGGAATACCATCCCGGTTATTGTCAGGCACATGCGGTGCATTATTCTCAGCAGCAGGGACTTCTGGTGGAAGCATGGAGCCCTCTGGGACGTACCCGTGTGCTGGAAGATGCTCTGGTGCTGGAACTGGCAGAAAAATACGGCAAAACACCTGCACAGATCTGCCTACGTTTCGCTCTGGACAATCATGTATTGCCTCTGCCCAAATCCAGCTCTGCGGAACGTATGAAAGCAAATCTGGATATTTTCGATTTCACCATCTCTCCTGAGGACATGTCCCGTCTGATGTGCATGCCCCAGACAGGATGGGGCGGACATCATCCCGACACATTCTAAAAAACAAAAACAGCCGGAATCCTTCATATGTAGGGATTCCGGCTATTTTTTATCATTCTATCGTTGTTTGAGAAAGAGGTTCCTTCTTTTTCTTTGCTTCATGCCCCCGATGGCAAAGGATGAAGATCATAAACAATACCGACGAAAAATCAGGTGCCGCAAGAAAGAGGAAAAAGCCATCTAATCCATTGCGGATGACCAGTGCCACAATGAATACCACCAAATTGATGGCTGCCATCTTCCAGTCGCAAATCTGGGTGAAGATATACAGCACCAGAAAATACACTGCAATCAGCCCAAATGCCGCATACGCCCATTTGGGGTCGTATGTGCGTGCACGTATGTCGTTGCAATAATTCAGCAGATTGGTAAACATCAGGGCATACACCATACAAATGATATCTGCCACTTTTTTCCGATGAATGTAAATGGTCAACATACAAATCCGCCCCTTTCTCCGCTCCTGTTAATGGTCTTTTGGCATTTCCTCCGGAAAAGGCTTTCGCACATATGGCAGCATCTGTTCACAGCAAGCCCCAAACTGCCGGAAGTTTGCCTTCGCCTCCGCCAAAGTCATGCCGTGGTTTTCGTCACTGGGTTCTGTTTCCGACTGTATGAACACATCGTTTTCCCAGAAACAGACGTGACAAATATACGATACCGCTTCTTTCTCAGGCATGGGCAGTGTCAGGTATCCGCAGCAGGGACAGGGATAACCTTTGCCCTTTTGCTCCTCTGGCTGATTTTGGATTTCCTCCATGCTGTTCATTTTCGGGTAAAACCGTTTTTTATTTCTGTTCATAAATATCAAAAGAGAATTTCACGCCATTTTCTTCCTGCACTTCCCCTTTTTCCGTCAGTGTCCATTCCGGTTTTTCATCCAGATTGGGGAAATAAGTATCCGCAGGAAATTTATCATAGATTTTGGTGATGTATGCTTTTTTGCACTGAGGCAGAAGCTGCTCATAGATACTGCCGCCGCCGATAACAAAAATATCATCGTCATCGTAATCCGCCAGTACCCCAGGCAGTTCTTCCAGACTATGGCAAAGGGTCACCCCTTCTGCTTCATAAGCCTTATTTGCTGTCAGCACAATATGGGTGCGTTTGGGCAGTGGTTTTTTGCCGGGGAAAGATTCCAGTGTCTTTCTGCCCAGCACCAGCACATGACCCATGGTTACCGCACGGAAATTTTTCATGTCCGCGGAAATGCGGCACAGCAGTTCATTGTCCTTGCCGATGCCCCAGTTTTCGTCTACTGCTACAATGAGATTCATGGGTTTTCCTCCTTAAATGGCAATGGGCACTTTGCCGATGGGTTTGCCGTGTTCGTAGTCTTCTACGATAAAGTCATCTACAGTGAAATCATAGAAATTCTTGATTTCGGGATTCAAACGCACCTTGGGTGCGGGGAATGTTTCCCGTTCAATAAGTTCTTTGATGATGGGCACATGACGGTCATAAATGTGCATGTCACTGATAACGTGTACCAGTTCGCCTGCTTCCAAACCGCTGACCTGTGCGAACATCATCAGTAGTGCGGAATACTGCACCACATTCCAGTTGTTTGCTGCCAATGTATCCTGAGAACGCTGGTTCAAAATGGCGTTCAGCTTATTGCCTGTCACATTGAATGTCATGCTGTAAGCGCAGGGTTCCAGACCCATTTCTGTCAGGTCTGCAAAGTTGTAGATGTTTGTCATGATACGACGGGACGCGGGCGCGTTTTTCAGCTGCCACAGCACATTGTCCACCTGGTCCATTTCGCCGTGTTTGAATTTGTATTTCACACCCAGCTGATAGCCATAAGCCTTACCGATGGAGCCTGTTTCGTCTGCCCAGGAATCCCAGATTTTGCTGTTCAGGTCGTGGATGTTGTTGGATTTTTTCTGCCAGATCCACAGGATTTCGTCAATGGCTGCTTTCCAGTTGGTGGCGCGCAGTGTCAGCAAAGGAAATTCCTTGCTCAAATCATAGCGGTTCACCACGCCAAAGGTCTTGATGGTATAAGCGGGTGTGCCGTCTTCCCAATGAGGACGCACCTTTTCGTTTTCTGTAGAAAAGCCATGCTCTAAAATCTGTTTGCAATTCTGTATGAAAATATCGTCTGCTCTGCTCAATGTTTCTTTCCTCCTAAAAAATCGTTCATTTCTTTCTCCTCTTTTATGATACCCTATCTTTCTGCCGCCTTCAACCCAATTTTCCCAACGCCTCTTGGTCACAGCAGAAAAAAAACGCAAAACAAACGCAAAAAAACAGACAACGCCCCGGACATTGTCTGTTTTTTTATTTCATTTTCTGTTTTTACTTTTCTTCTTCTTCCACCTGACGGTGTTTTACAGGCAGACCGTTCTGCAGGTGATGCAGATCGTTTTCTTCGCTGTACATTTCATTGATCTTGTAAAGCAGTGTCATCAGACTGTCTGTCAAATGCACGTTTTCCACCAGCACATCATCGGGAACCTGCAAATCCACATGGCTGAAGTTCCACATGCCCTTTACGCCCCATTTTGCCAAATCATGGGCAACCTTAACAGCCTGTGAACGAGGCAGTGTCAAAATGGCAACGTCTACGTGATTGTTTTTCACATATTCCTCCATTTTGTCTACGTCGTAAACCTCCACGCCACGGATGGTCATGCCAACCAGACGAGGATTGATGTCAAAAACTGCTTTGATGACGAAACCGCGTTTTTCAAAATTTGTATAATTGACCAACGCCTGACCGATGTTACCGCCGCCAATAACGATCATATTGTACATACGATCCAATCCCAGTATCTTTTTGATTTCATTGTAAAGATATTCTACATTATAGCCGTATCCCTGCTGACCGAAGCCGCCGAAATTGTTCAAATCCTGGCGAATCTGAGAGGCTGTAATATTCATCTTTGCACTGAGCTCTTTGGAAGAAATTCTGGTGATGTCGCTTTCCAGCAAATCGCCCAAATACCGATAATATCTGGGTAATCTGTTTATTACCGCCGGTGAAATCTTTTTTTCACTATCCATATTATCCAAATCCTCTCCTACTCAATTTGATTTCAGTATAGCACGCCTGTTATTTTATTGTCAACAATAACTCTTTTATTCCGCCCTTTTTTCTGGTATCATAATTGTGGACAACCCAAGGGTTACGGAGGAATAAAACATGATACTTGCAGTCAATCACATAGAAAAATCCTATGGCATCGACACCATATTGGAAAACATCACATTTCATATAGAAGAAAGAGAAAAAACCGCAATCGTAGGCGTTAACGGCGCCGGAAAGACCACCCTGTTCCGCATTTTGACGGGGGAAATCTCCGCTGACGGCGGCGATGTTTTCCTGAAAAAAGAAACCACCATGGGCTACATGGCACAGAACCAACAAATAGAAAGCGACCGCACAATTTATGAAGAAATGCTATCGGTCTTTGAAAAAATTTTAACGGCCGAGGTCCGTCTTCGTGAAATGGAAAACGAAATGACACACCTGTCAGGAAAAGAGTTGTCTGACATGATGGAGGATTATGCGGCTTTACAGCACGAATTTGAACAAAACGACGGTTACAGCTACAAAAGCCGTCTGAAAGGCGTACTGAAAGGTCTGGGCTTTGGGGAGGATGAATTTGACCGCCCCCTGTCCCAGCTTTCCGGCGGACAGAAAACCCGTGTGTATCTGGGCAAACTGCTGCTTTCCAAGCCGGATTTGCTGCTGCTGGACGAACCTACCAACCATCTGGACATTGCTTCCATTGAATGGCTGGAAGATTTCCTGAAAACATATGACGGTTCTGTCCTCATCATCTCCCACGACCGTTATTTCCTGGATAAAATCGTCACCAAAGTCGTGGAAATCGAAAACCGGAAATCCACTGTCTATAACGGCAACTATACCGCATACATGAACCAGAAAGCCATCAACCGGGACATCCAGCAGAAGGCTTATGAAAACCAGCAGCGGGAACTGAAACGTCAGGAAGAAGTCATCCGCACACTGAAGGCATTCAATCGGGAAAAATCCATCAAGCGTGCCGAAAGCCGGGAAAAACAGCTGGAAAAAATCGAGCGTATCGACCGCCCCGACAGCCTGCCTTCCCATATGCGCCTGACATTGACACCCCGCATCATCAGCGGCAGTGACGTGCTCCATGCGGAAGAACTGTCCAAGTCTTACGGCGGACAGCGTATTTTCCGCCATGTGAATCTGGATATCAAGCGCGGGGAAACCGTTGCCATCATCGGTCCCAACGGCGTGGGCAAATCCACACTGTTCAAAATGCTTCTGGGCGAAGTGCCTTCTGACAGCGGGCTTATGCGGTTCGGCACCAACGTCCATGTGGGCTATTATGACCAGGAACAGCAGAAATTAGACAGCAACAAAACCATTTTCGATGAAATTTCCGATACTTATCCCACTTTGACGGCAGGGGAAATCCGCAATATGCTGGCAGCCTTTGTCTTTACGGAAGATGACGTGTTCAAACAGGTTTCTTCCCTCAGCGGCGGCGAAAAAGGTCGTGTTTCTCTGGCAAAAATCATGCTTTCCAAAGCAAACCTGCTGATGCTGGACGAACCTACCAACCATCTGGATATGTTCTCCAAGGAAGTGCTGGAGGACGCTCTGAACCGCTATGAAGGCACCGTGGTATACATTTCCCACGACCGTTATTTCATCAATAAAACCGCCCAAATCATACTGGAGCTTTCCCCCGAAGGCATCACTCGCTATGAGGGCAATTACGATTATTATATGGAGAAAAAAGCAGAACGAGCAAGAAAAGAAGCCCTGCTTGCGGCAGAACAGCCTGTAAAAGGCGCAGCTCCCGCTCCTGTCCAGACCATGACCGACACCAAGAGCGACTGGCTGAAACAGAAAGAACAGCAGGCAGCAGAGCGGAAACTGGCAGCGAAAATTGCCAAAGTGGAAAAAGCCATTGAGGAAACAGAAGCAGCCATTGCCAAAGCCGATGAAGATATGGCGGCGGCAAGTTCTGACTACGCCAAAGCCCAGGAAATCTTCGAGGAAAAGACAAAACTGGAAGAAAAACTGGAAGGGCTTTATGAAGAATGGGAAGGGCTCCACGCATAAAAAAAGAGCCTTTCGGAAAAGACTCAAAAAATCAAAACATAAAAAAGAACCCGTAGGGTTCTTATGGAATCCGCAGTCGGAATTTACTTCCGACGAGGAAAAAGAGCAAGTTTCAAGGCTTCTGCCGCTGGAACTTGCTCTTTTTACTTCTGTCCTTTCGTCAAAGGCTTGAATGCAATGAGCCTTTGACGATGCGTAAGCAAATTATTTACTTGCCAGATAAGCGTTGATGTCGCTCAGCAGTTTGTCGATATCCATGCCGTGTACCATGCTTGCTTCTTCCAGTGTTTCACCAGCAGCGGAAGGGCAGCCTACACAATGCATGCCGTTCTGCATCAGGATTGCGCCTGCGCTTCTGTCCATCATCAGCAGTTCGCCGATTGTCATATCTTTTGTTACCTGCATAAAAAATGCCTCCTTTGAGATTCTCACTTGGTTTGTTGTGGAATTCTTTGTGTATATTCCCTTGTATTATACCCCAAAAGCCTCATAAAAAAAAGAGGCGTTGAACATATTTTCATTTTTCCAACTCCTCTTCCAGCAGTTTTCGCACGGCGTCCATCTTTTTCTCCGCGCTCCATCCGTCCTCGTCCAATATTTTCCGTAATGCTTCCACACTGCCTGCGTATTTCGCCTGCCGCAGCCGCTCCCCATCCACATGCAGCACACCATCTCTTTCATTTTCCAGCAAAACCCGCAGACTTTCCACCAATTTATCCATATTCCCACCGCCTTTTGTCTTATTTTAGGTCAGATACACCCTAATGTCAATAGGTCAGTTTGCCATAATAAAATTGGTGATGTTTATGAACAGATTACGAGAATTACGGAAAGAACGGGGATTCACCCAGATCAAAATGCAGATGCTCACAGGCATCGACCAGAGCGACTACTCCAAGCTGGAAACAGGCAAACGGTATTATACCTTTGAACAGCTGAAAAAACTGGCATTGGCACTGGACACCAGCATGGATTATCTGGCAGGGCTCACGGACGAAAAAAAGCCCTATCCCCGCCGCAACGGATGAAAATATGATACAATAAAAGGAGGCGGCATATGATTTATGACATTTCCTTCCCCCTTTCCCCCCAGACCATGGTTTATCCCGGCGATCCGCCTTTTTTGCGGGAAGTGCTGCTGGATGGGGCAAAGGGAGATGACTGCACCCTGTCTTTGCTGCATTTGGGGAGCCATCTGGGCACCCATATCGACTTTCCCAGACATTTCTTCCCAGAGGGCATGGACGCGGCTGCCTTTCCTTTGGAACAGCTTTGCGGTGCATGCAAGGTCTTTTACCTGCCAAAGGCGGCAGAAATCACAAAGGATATGCTAATGCAGCTGGACATCCAGTCCGGCGACCGGGTGCTTTTCCGCACAGACAACGAAGCCTTTGACGGCATCCATCCCCTGCCCCATCCCGTTTATCTAACAGCGGAAGCAGGTGCATATCTGGCAGAGCGGAAGATTTCCCTTTTGGGCGTAGATTACGAAAGCCCCGAAGGGGACGGGGATTTTCCCATACACAAAACATTGCTGGGGCAGAACATCCCCATTTTGGAAAACTTGAAACTCAAAGACGTACCTGCCGGCGAATACCGCCTGTACTGCCTGCCTCTGAGAATTACAGAGGGTGACGGATGCTGGGTGCGTCCCATATTGGAAAGGTGATACAGATGAAAAATACATTGAAAGAAAAACTTCAGAACCATCAGCAGCCCATCGGTACATTTTTCGAACTGGGCAGCGCAAATGTAGCGGAAGCTCTGGGCAAAACCGGTCTGGACTTCATCATCATCGACAACGAACACGGACCTTTTGAGGCAGAAAGCACACTGGACTATGTCCGTGGCGCTCTCCTTGGCGGCGTTTCTCCTCTGGCAAGGGTGCGGGAAATCAGCCGTCCCGCTGTACTAAAACTGCTGGACATCGGCATCCATGGTCTCATCGTTCCTGACGTACATACCGTAGAGCAGGTGCAGGAACTGGTGAACTACGCCAAATACGCTCCCATTGGCAAACGTGGTTTCTGCCCCACCCGGAAAGACTGCTGGGGCTTCGCTTATCCCGGCACCGAAAGTGTGCCTGTAAACATGGCAGTGAACAATGCCGAAACACTGCTGATTCCCCAGTGTGAAACCGTGGGATGTCTGGAAAACATCGAAACCATTACTGCCATGGAAGGGGTAGACGGCATTTTTATCGGGCCTTTTGACCTGTCCATTTCCATGGGCATTCCCGGGCAGTTCGACCACCCCGATTTTCAGGCTGCTCTGAAACGAGTATTGGAAGCCTGCCACAAAAACGGCAAATTCTGCATTTATTTCACTGTAAATCCCGACGCCATGGCCGATGGATTCCAGCAGGGCTTTGACGCCATGGCTTATGGTCTGGACGCGGCAGTGCTGGTGCAGGCGTATCGGAATATTCTGGCAAAAGTGAGAGGGTAAGGAGAAAAACAACACAGGAGGTACTGGATATGTCACTATTTCGCAAGAATACCGACAGCGTAAAAGCTTCTGAAATCATTAAGTATAAAATCAAGAAAAACGGCGGCAGAATTTTGGTTTCCTCCGTCAGAGGAAACACTTATGAAATCCGCGCCAATCGGGATGGCAAATCCTTTTCCTGCGATGCTCTGCCCATCAACCCTCCCTATGAATATACTGTATTCGATGTTATGGTAGAAACCATGCTGGAACAAGGAGGCAAAGCCCTGAAAGGACAGGGACGGAACCACCGTCTAGGTGAACCTCACTGTGAAGTCACTACTCTTGTGGGTGCCATTGGCAAACACTATGCAGGCAAAAATGAGGGTGAATGGGTCTTTGACCCTATATTCGTATTAGCTGCTGTGCTGGAATGGGCTGATATCGCTCATAACGGCAGAGGATATTTGGAATTAACTCCCTCCTATTTGATGAAACGCAAAAACCAAAATATATAACCTTTTATTTGCGCTCAACTGCAACACTATAATAAAAACAGCAGACTTCTGTAAACACAAAGAAATCTGCGGCTTTCTTACAAATTTCTGTCACATCCAGCCCTTTCGTTGACAGCCCCCTTTGCCATGCTATACTGAAAAAAATGGCACTTTTCCCCTGATAAGGAGGTTATATTTATGTGGATTTTCTTCAGTATTGCAAGCGTTGTTTTCACGGGGCTCCATGGTTACGCCGCTTTTTCCGGCAAGTCCATGGCAAAAGGCATGGCATTTGCGGCTTTCGCCTTCACTGCCTTGACACTCCTTTCTGAGTACGCCATGGTGGTGTCATGGGTGCAAGCAGAGGACTGGTCAGCCCTCTTGGATGTGGTGCCTTCTATGTTCCCCATGCTGATTGTTTACACCGTGATTCTGGTTGCGGCAAACGGTCTGCTGCTTTTTGCGGGAAAAAAAGACCATTGACCTTTAGAGGAAGTTACTTTGGAGGTATTTCTTATGAAACAACTGAAATTCTGCACGACCCTTCTGCTTTTCATCAGCGGCATCCTTGCCCTGCGAGGCATCAAACCGGCGCTGTTTCTGCTGCTGGCATTTGCGGGACTGCGGGAAATCATCAGCGCGAAAGAATATCAGGACGCAGGCGAGAAAAAATACGCCATTGCTTCTCTGAGTGCAGGCATATTTCTTTTCGTGTTCCTGATGGTTATATTATTTATGTAAAACATAAAAATACCCTGTCAAATGACAGGGTATTTTCTTTTTTCTCTTTATCTTTTGGGGGGTTCTTCCACCAGAGGGATATCCAGAATCACTTTCCGGCAGCTGGGGCACAGATAGCCTCCCATTTTGGCATCGCCCATAAAGCTTTTTGCCACCAGATACTGGTTTCCTTTTCTGCCGTTCTCCATTTCCTGGAACTGCACATACCGTCCGGCTTTCAAATAGCCTTCCATCATTTCCAGATTACAAAAAGGACATTTCATGTCGCTTCATCTCCTTTTAGGTGTTCTCTGTTTTCAGTGTATCATATTCCCGGTTTTTCAACAAGCCAAAAGGGCGGCTCAAAGCCGCCCTTTTTTAATCTATGATTTTGAATCCTTTGTAATACCGCAGGACAACTTTGCCCAAGATGGCATCTTTTTCCACGTAGGTGTTCTCCCAGAACCTTGCATCCAGAGATTTATTCCGGTTGTCCCCCATCATGAAGTAACAGCCTTCCGGCACATGATAAGGTCCGAAATCGCCTTCTGTGATTTCTTTGATATAAGGTTCATCCTGCACCTGCCCATTGACCAGCACGTCACCGTCTTTTACCTCTACGGTGTCGCCGCCAACGCCGATAACACGCTTAACATACAGGGTATCCGGATCATCCGGGGCTTCAAAAACCACCACATCGCCCCGCTGGGGATCAGAAAACCAATAGCTGGTACGTAAGGCAAGGTTTCTGTCCCCTGCCATAATCGTATTTTCCATAGAGCCTGTTGGCACATATACATTCACCAGCAAAAAGTGATTTATCAAAAATGCCAGCAAAACCGCCACGGCAATTGTTTCTATCCAGCCAAGTATTTCTTTTCTCATTTCGATTTCTATCCTCTTCCAAATCAATCAATGATCTTGAATCCTTTGTAATACCGCAGGACAACTTTGCCCAAGATGGCATCTTTTTCCACGTAGGTGTTCTCCCAGAACCTTGCATCCAGAGATTTATTCCGGTTGTCCCCCATCATGAAGTAACAGCCTTCCGGCACATGATAAGGTCCGAAATCGCCTTCTGTGATTTCTTTGATATAAGGTTCATCCTGCACCTGCCCATTGACCAGCACGTCACCGTCTTTTACCTCTACAGTGTCGCCGCCAACGCCAATGATACGTTTCACATAAAGAGTCTTGCCTGTGGGATCGTCGGGATCTTCAAAAACCACCACATCTCCCCGCTCGGGATCGGAAAACCAGTAGCTAGTGCGCAGGGCAAGGATTCTGTCCCCTGCCATGATGGTATTTTCCATGGAGCCTGTAGGCACTGTGGCATTGACGATAAACACCGTATCCACCACAAAAGCCAGCAGCACTGCCAGGATGATGGTCTTGACCCAACTGAGAATTTCTTTTTTCAATTTGTTTCAGCTCCTTATTTCAGGAAGCCGTTGATGATCTGTGCTTCCGCTTCTTTTTCTGTCAGCCCCAATGTCATCAGCTTCATGAGCTGATCCCCTGCGATTTTGCCGATGGCTGCTTCGTGAATCAGAGTTGCATCCACGTTGTTTGCCACGATTTCGGGTTCTGCCGCTACCACACCATCGTCCATGATGATGGCGTCACATTCGGAATGACCGTAGCAGTCCGCGTTGCCCACGATTTTAGAGCGGAACAGCTGACGGGATTTATCCCTTGCAACGGAACGGGAAATGAGTTTTGCGGAACTGCCTTCCCCTTCCAGAATGACGTCAAAGGATGTTTCCGCATACTGGTCGCCGTGTGTCATGATTTTTTCTTTGATGACAACCGTTGCGCCAGCTGCCAGTTTCGCGCTGGAAATACGTTTTGTGGAGTCCACGCCTTTCAGCTGAACAGTATCCATTTCCAGATAGCTGTTTTCTTCCCCTTCGATATGAGTCTGAGGGTTGATGATGCGTTTGCCGTTACCGTCGCCTTCACCGATGTGTTTTTCGATATAATTTACTTTGGCGTTTTTGCCTACGAAGAAACGGTGGATACCTTCGTGAAGAGATTCTTCACTGCCGCAGTTATGGATACCGCAGCCAGCCACGATGGTTACATCTGCGCCTTCGCCGATATGGAAATCGTTATATACCAGATCGTGTACGCCTGCTTCTGTGATCAGAGCGGGGATATGGACATTTTCGTCCTTTGTGCCGGGTTTGATGTAAATATCGATACCGGAGTTGTTTTCCTTGGGTACGATCTGAATGTTTTCTGTGGAATTTCTGCCTTCGCTGTGACCGTTGTTACGGATATTGAAGGCACCGTTCAAAGGTACTTCTGTCAGGTCTGCCACTTCAGACAGCAGTTTTTTGATTACGTCGTCAAACATTTTTCGTTCCCTCCCTGAAAATATCTGCATCCGGGGTCAATGCCAAAAAGACCGGGCAGAACTTCTTCTTTTGTGCCGATCTGAGCGATTTCACCGTTGGAGATGACAACCACCTGGTCAGCAATGTTCAAAATACGTTCCTGATGGGAAATGATCATGATGGAAGCCTGGATTTCATCGTGCATTTTTTCGAATACGTCGATGAGGTTTTTGAAGCTCCACAGGTCAATGCCCGCTTCGGGTTCGTCGAAAAGTGTCAGTTTTGTTTTTCTTGCCATAACGGTAGCGATTTCGATACGTTTCAGTTCGCCGCCGGACAGGCTTGCATTGACTTCACGGTCAATGTAGTCTTTTGCGCACAGACCTACCTGCGCCAGATAATCACAAGCCGCTGCTGTGGAAATATCCTTGCCGCTTGCCAGTGTGATGAGGTCTTTGACTGTTACACCTTTGAAGCGTACGGGCTGCTGAAAAGCGAAGCTAACGCCTGCTCTCGCGCGGTCTGTGATAGACCAGTCTGTGATGTCCTGACCGTCCAGCAAAATCTGTCCGCTGTCAGGTGTGATGATGCCGGCGATGACCTTTGCCAATGTGGACTTACCGCCGCCGTTGGGTCCGGTGATGACAACGAATTTTGCGTCGTCAATGACCAGATTGATATTTTTCAGAATCTGTTTTCCATCTGCGGAAAAAGAGATGTTCTTTAATTCCAGCATATTCTTTTCCTCCTGTATTTATCAATGATTCGGCAACACCCTTTTTGCCGAATTTTACCTGCAAAGCCAAAGTAAATTATACCAACTGAAACGTTGTCATGTCAACGATTTTCCCTGAAAACCGACAGAAGCTATGACTTTTGTATGGATTGCGCAGGGTGTCGACTTTTCCACACCCTGTCGTCAAAGGCTCATTTCATTCAAGCCTTTGACGAGTGGGCAGAAGTATAAAACCCTTGGGTCAAGCACTTTGCTTTGCAAAGCCGCCTTTGGCGTCCCCGTTTTCTTCGGGGTGCAGAATATCCATCGGTTAAAAGCCTTGAAACTTCGGCTTTTCCCCTTGGGATTCCATTTGGGGCACCCACACCGCAAGACATGCGGGCAGTCATTTATGACTGACATTTGCGGAGCAAACGTGTTGACCACACACCG
>ERZ1673739.2199-NODE-2199-length-17295-cov-4.393387_pt1 | contig 17295 bp, 12 predicted proteins | sample MGYA00580210_ERZ1673739 | MGnify/ENA primary metagenome ERZ1673739 (study PRJEB41218, sample SAMN15661749) | gut metagenome | host: Homo sapiens | place: Canada: London | collected 2015-08-20/2019-03-30 | study: EMG produced TPA metagenomics assembly of...
CTTGACTGGCCGGAAACAACCTGGAACTTCGCATGCTCCACAACTGAGACCAGTACCTGGGCAGACGGCGGACGTAAGTTCGGCGAACTGATGGAAAAAGCTACCGGCGGTAAAGTAAAAGTAAATATTTACGCTGCTGACCAGCTTACAAACGGAAACCAGTCCGAAGGTATCCAGGCTCTTATGAACGGAGACCCAGTTCAGATTTCCATGCACTCAAACCTGATCTACTCTGCTTTTGACCCTCGTTTCAATGTCGTATCTCTGCCATTTATCTATGATTCTTATGAAGACGCAGATGCGAAATTTGACGGCGAAGCCGGTGAAAAACTGAAAGAGATCCTCGGTGAATACGGACTCCACTGTATGGGTATTGCAGAAAATGGTTTCCGTGAACTGACAAACAGTAAACATGAAGTTAAAACTGTGGATGACATGAAAAACCTCAAAGTCCGTGTAGCCGGTTCCAACCTTCTGATGGAATGCTACAAGAGATGGGGTGCTGATGCCACCAATATGAACTGGTCTGAAACTTATACTGCTCTTCAGCAGAACACCGTAGAAGGTGAGGAAAATCCACTTCCGGCTATCGATGCTGCAAGCGTTCAGGAAGTTCAGCCTTACTGCTCCATGTGGGATGCAATTTATGACTGTCTCTTCTTCTGTATCAATGAAGACATTTACAATGACCTGACACCTGAGCAGCAGGCTGTTGTAGATGAATGCGGACAGAAAGCTGTTGAATATGAACGTTATATCAACCGTTCCAGCGATAACGAGATCAAAGAACGCTGGACATCCAAAAACGGCGTAACCTTTACAGAAAAATCTGATATGGATATCGATTCCTTTAAAGAAGCCGTTGACGGTGTAGATGACTGGTTCGTAAACGAACTCAAGAGCCAGGGCTATGACGATGCTCAGGATCTGGTAGATCTGTTTACAAAATAGTATTCCAGAGCGTGTTTGAAAAATGCTTTTTGCAAGAGGTACATCACAGTTTGCGGAAATGAAGTTTCAGACACACTTCAGGTTATATATCTCCATAAAAATAAAAAAAGGGTATGAAGTTTCCTCAGCTCTTCGGCGAGGAACTTCATACCCTTAAAAATTTACTTAAATATAAATCTTTTACCTTCTTTCATGTCAGGAATTGTTCTGCAGCCACACTGCATCCACAATCCTTCAATCATTCGAAATTCGCAGATTTGCTATACCCCTCTGCATTCTCATATTTGCAAATATTTCTTTATGGCATCTTCCTGCAATCCTTCTCCGATCACGATCAGCACTTCCTGTCCTGCTGCGATGGGACGGATTGTGATTTCATTTTTTGTAGCATTCAGTTCCAGCCACTTCTGACTGTTTTCCTCTGTCTGCATGATAAATCCCTTCATGCGGAAAACATGTCCACATACCGGATCTGACAAAATCTTTTCCGCCGCTTCCCGCAGTTCTTTTTCTGTCATTTTCACATTCATGAAATACAGAGAGGTAAATGCTTCTTCCGCTTCATACTCCGGTTTGCGGTAACTTGTCATCTCAAATCCACAGGATGCAACCTGTTCAAAGTCCTCTTTCGACATTTCTTCCCAGTTTTTGTGGAAAACCTTTCCTGTTTTTTCCACTGTCTGCTTCGAACTTTCCATGCACGCTTCCTCTGAAGCAGTACTCTTTAAAATATCCTCCCGCAATGCAAATTTTCTGGCACAGTGAACATTTTCCAGAGCACGATTTATATGGTCAAGTGTCTCCTGAATTTCTTCTGTGGAAGCCTCCTGGCACTTGCTCATTACGATACATCCGGCATCTGCTACTTCTGAAGCCAGAATAAAGTCCGCCTGTTCTGAAAGATTTTTTTCCAGTCTGGAATCCACGATTGCAATTACATTTCCAATCTCATACCAGCGGTTTAGCGGTTCTTCATGAAGAATATCAAAAAATTCATCTATATCAAAAATCCCGGACGGTTCCACGATCACCCTGTCATATCCGCACATTCCCATTGCGATCAGCTTCGTCTTAAACCGTCTTCTGTGACAGTCCTTATCACATCCGCCTGAAATCATTTCCAGTTCGCAGTTCTCTCCCATCAGATCCTGAAGGAGCATCATATCTACATTGACCGCACCGTAATCGTTTTCCAGAATACCGATATTCTTTCCATTGTCCATCAGATACTTCGCATATTTTCTTATAAAAGTGGTTTTCCCGGAACCCAGAAAACCTGTGATCAGATCTACCTTTACCATTTATGTTTCCTTTCTTATCTGAAAATTCATTCCTACAATCTGCACGCCTCAATTCACGGAAGATTTTGTAGAAAGCATTTTTCAAACACACTCTAAATTTCCCAGATATACGATATTATAAGCCCAAAAATGCAGTGCCGGCAAGCACTGCATTTTTGCAACTTCTGTTTCCATATAAATATTTATCAAAATTCCTTCCGTTTACGGTAACAGATACAAAATTATTTAGACTTTGTAATTACTTTTCGGATCATATCTACCGGAATCATGGTGACTCCCAGAAGGATGACTGCAATCCATCCTTTAATGCCAAACGGTACACAGGAGAACATTTCTCCGATAACCTTAAACGGAGCCAGCGGTACCAGGGCTGCATTTACAATGGCCGCCTGTACCAGAATGATACCAAAGAATACTTTCAAAAATCCGGTATTCTCATCCAGTCCTTTAAAGATTCCAAATCCATCATCACGGACATTAAATCCATTAAACAATGCACTGATAATAAACAGAACAAAGTAACCGGTCAGATGCTGTTCTTCACTGTCAAAAAGATTCTTAAAGAACGGTGCTTTCAGATATACGAAACTTACCACTGTCAGCCACAGACCCATTGTCAGAATCTGTCCCATCATCTGTTTACTGATGATGCTCTCATCTCTTCGTCTCGGTTTCTCTGTCATGTATTTCTCAAGGGCAGGCTCATTGCCAAGCATGATCGCGCCAAGTCCATCCATAACAAGGTTTACAAACAGAAGATGCGTAACTTTCAGTGGCTCATCTACTCCAAAGAACGGAGAAAGAGCACTGACAACTACTGCTGTTACATTGATCACAAGCTGGAACTTACAGAATTTCAGGATATTGTGGTAAATCGTTCTTCCGTACAGGATAGCATCTTTGATAGACTTGAAGTTGTCATCCAGAATTACGATCTCACCGGCCTCTTTGGCAGCTTCTGTACCACTTCCCATGGCAAAACCGACATCTGCTCTCTTCAGAGCCGGAGAGTCGTTTACACCATCTCCGGTCATACCAACAACAAGATTCATTTCCTGACAGAGTCTTACCATTCTGGATTTATCTGTTGGAAGTGCTCTGGCAATTACGCGGATGTTTGGAATAATCTTCTTCACTTCATCATCTGTCATTTCATTAAGCTGTGCGGAAGATAATGCACGGTCACTGGCGTTTTTCAGAAGTCCTGCATCCTTTGCAATGGCAACTGCAGTTTCCAGTCTGTCACCGGTGATCATAACAACCTGAATACCGGCACCCTGTACTTCCCGGATCGCTTCTCTTGCTTCCGGACGTACATCATCACGGATTCCCACAAGACCGATAATTACAACATCATCATTAATGTTATTTTCTACCATCTTGCTTTCAGAATATCCAAAAGCAAGCACTCGCATGGCTTTGCCTGCCAGCTCATCAATCTTTCTGTCCAGAACTGCCTTATCCATCTTCTGGATATTTCCGTCCTGATCCAGGTATAATTTTGCTTTTGCAAGAAGTCTTTCCGGAGCACCTTTGTAGAATGTTTTGCCCAGATTTTCGATTCTCGCCTGGCTGAATTTATTAGAAGAGTTAAATCCCTGATGCTCTGTTACGACACATTCTTTGCTCTGTTCCAGAGTATTAAATGTTTCTTCACCGATAAATTTCATCAGTGCCTGATCAGTGGCATTACCACCGATGACTCTGTGTTCCGCATCAAACATGGACTGTGTGTTCTTACCAATGGCAAGATCTACAAGACCTTTTACCTCACTGTGCTTACTAAGCTGTGAGATCTCAATAGACTGTCCGTCCGCGGTAAAGAAATCCACCACTTCCAGTCTTCCTTTGGTGATCGTACCGGTCTTATCACTGAACAGGATATTTAACGAACCTGCTGTCTCAATACCTTCTGCTTTTCTTACCAGTACGTTATGGTCAAGCATCTTGCTGGTATTCTGCATCAGTACCAGGGAAATCATCAGCGGCAGACCTTCCGGAACTGCACAGACAATAATTACAACTGCCAGAGATACCGCTGTTACCAGATCCTGAATAATCACTTCAAATCCCTGTGAGAAGTAAGTTCCAAATCCACCGCCCTGCATGATAAAGCTTGCAAAATAAAGCACCGCAATGACGACCGCACCAATATAACCCAAGGTGGAAATCTGTTTCGCAAGTTTGGCAAGTTTGACTTTCAGCGGAGAATCCGGTTCATCTTCCTGCATTTCCTCAGCCATCTTACCCATCATGGTTTTCAGACCGACTTTGCGTACATCCAGAATACCTTCTCCGTCAAAAACAACGGCGCCTCTGAAAAGAGAATGCTTATCTACAAAGGTATCACCTGTAATGTCATCCGCAAGCTGAAATCCTTCTTCTGCTGCCGTTTTCTTACATTCTTCCGCTTCCCCGTTCAGTGCGGAGTTGTCTACGCGAAGAGAACCGTCTACCAAAATACCATCTGCCGGAATTTTATCTCCGGACTGAAGGAGAACTTTATCTCCTACTACCACATCGTCCACTTCAATGATGGTAACCACACCATTTCTGTGAACTTTACATTTGTCTTTCTCCGTGTTGTCTTTCAGTTCACGGTATTTCGTATCACTGGCAACCCCTGTCTTGGCAGATACAAAGGCTACAATGATGACTGCCACGATCGTACCCAGAGGTTCATAAATCTCTGCATAGCCAAAGAAGAACATGATGATCATCAATGTTGCAATGGCAAGCAGGATACGGATCATGGGGTCGCTGAATGTTTCCTTGAATTCCTGCCAGAATGTAGTAGGTTCTGAATCCGGAATCACATTGGACCCATTCTGCTGCCGTGACTGCTCGACTTCTTTGTCTGTAAGTCCGTTAAATTTCATGTTGCTGCTCCTTCTTAAATTCTCATTTTTTATATCATTTCACAGTAAGGCGGATATTCGCAATCCGCCTTCACTGTCTGATTCGGTTAATTTTTTACTGGTATCTTGCTGCCAGTTCCCCAAGTCCCGGATCTTTCGTTCCCTGACCAATGGCGCCAAACTTCCACTCTCCGTTATGTCTGTAAACTTCTCCGAAGATCACAGCCGTCATATCCGGATAGCTGTCTGTCAGGTTATATCTGCAGATTTCCCGGTTGGTTCTGTAATCTACCAGACGGATAAACGCATTTCGGATCATGCCAAAATGCTGATGTCTCTTGAGTGCCTGGTAAATATTAACCACAATCACAATCTTATCATACTCCATGGGAACATGTGCCAGATCGATCACGATCTGTTCATCGTCTCCCTCTCCGGCACCGGTCAGGTTATCTCCCATATGTACCACAGTACCTGTTTTGTGCTTTAAATTACCAAAATAAACCAGATCTTCTCTGTGATACAGTTTGCCATTCTTTAAAAGAATCGCAGATGCGTCACAGTCAATATCCTGTTTTCCTGTAAATAAAGACATCAGACCTTTCGGCTGTGGGGCTTCGTCCCATCCAAGCCCTACGATTACTTTTGACAGTCCCGGACTTTCCTTGGAAAGGCTGACTTTCTGTCCTTTCTGTAAACTAATTGCCATAATGCTCCCTCCTGATCGCATTTTTTACATTTTACACAGGTTATGCAACTTCAATTCCATAGTGTCCGCACAGTGCAGCCAGGCCGCCCTGGAAACCGCTTCCGATGGCATTAAATTTCCATTCTCCGTTATGTTTGTAGAGTTCTCCGACTACTACTGCTGTTTCAATGGAAAAATCTTCTCCCAGATCATAGCGGATAAGTTCCTGATTGTTGGACTCATCTACAATACGAATATAGGCATTGGAAACCTGTCCGAAATTCTGCTTTCTTACATCTGCATCGTAAATGGTAGCTGTAAACGCGATTCTTTCAATGTTTGCCGGAATTTTTGTCAGATCAATTTCAATCTGCTCATCATCCCCTTCTCCGACACCGGTACGGTTATCCCCCATATGTTTTACAGCTTCACTGGAATGTACCAGATTTCCGTAGAAGATAAACTCTTTTTCTGTCGGGCATTTGCCGTTTGCACCGCACATAAATGCAGCCGCATCCAGGTCAAAATCAGAACCGGAATCAAAGGCATTTACATCCCATCCAAGACCTACCATAATGTTTTTCAGTGACGGATTTCCTTTTGTTAAATCGACTTTCTGTCCTTTTGATAAATTAATAGGCATAATATTTTCCTCCTTTTTATTTACATATAGTTATTTATTTCTCTATGATTCCTGTTACCATATTGGAAAATTCTCTGCACAATTTCATTTACAGTATATTTTGCCCGAATTCATTTTCCAAAATGCAAAATTCTGAGAATTCTCCTGGTATCTGTAACGAATCTGTTCTTATATATTCTTCATATTTCACTGTTTTTTCGGCGGCATATGATACATTTTATTAAATTCCTGCTTGATGTCCTCCAGTCTCTTCTGGTCTTCCAGGCGTTTCTTGCGGGCATCCTCCTGAATCTGTCTGGTTTCATCAATTCCATTTACAATGGTTTTCCAGGTGGTTTCCAGGGTTTCAATCTGAATGGAACTTCCGGATGCCATACGTGCAGTCATTTTGGACTGCTCCACCGTATTCTGAGCATTTTTTATGAGCATCTCGTTGGTTTTTGCATCCAGTGCGGAAATGGCCTCTGCCTGTAATTTCTGGCGTTTCAGCATGATTGCCTGTGCAAGTGCCTGCTTAAATACCGGAAGTGTGATGATAAACGCAGAATTGATCTTGCGGACAAGGTTCATGTTACTGAAAGCCATGGTTCGGATCATCGGAATTGACTGCATGGCGACATTTTCCGCTGTTCTTAAATCCTGTGTTCTCTGTTCCAGCATCATCAGTGCCTGGTTTAATGTAGTCAGTTCAAACTGAATCGACTGATCGCCGGTTGCCTGCATATCTGCCTGACGCTGCGCAATATAGGCTTCCAGTTCCCGGCATCCCTGTTCTCCTGCCAGAATGTATTTCACAAGTTCATGGTAATAATTTACATTTGCATCAAACATGGTTTCCAGTTTGCGGTTGGACTGCTTGATCTCTGACTCATACTGCTTGAGCTGTACATAAATCTTGTCCACCTCATCACCCATAGTATGATATTTATCCAGAATTTTATCCAGCTGTTTCTTAAACCCGCCAAACAATTTGCCAAACATACCCGGATTTTTATTGATCTCATCCAGATCAAACTTATCCATGATCTTTGCAAGACTGTTGAGCATTTCGCTGGATTCCTCAAGCTGTGCCATATTCATTCCATTGAGCACAACATCGGATGCTTTTGAAATTTCTTCTGCCACCTCCGCACCAAAAGAAACAATGGTTTCCAGATTGTTCACTTCAATGGTGCTGACAATGTCATCTACTTCCTGTGAGCCGGTGAGCGTCTGATTCATCTGCTGGCGGTCTGCCACGATATCATACTGCTTCACGGCTTCCGGTACATTTTCTGCAGCATTGATATTGGTCTGCGATGCAGAAGATGTATTTTTACTAAAATCAATTCCCATGCTTTATACTCCTCCCCTGAATAGTTTTTCTATCCATGTTTTTGGTTTTGCCGATGCCGGTAATCTGTCAAAATCAGGAACCGGCAGATCATATAGATATTCCCCTGCCTGATGCTCTTCTATCACCTTCCTGTTGAAATATTTTTCTATATTCTGATATCCTGTGGGGATAAAAAATATCACATCAAACCCTACAAAATTCAAAAATGCCATCAGAATGGAATCCTCCAGAGAAATAATTTTTTCTCCTGTGTTAATATACACAACTTTGGGATTCTTCTTCGTAAAATCAAACTTCTGTATCAGCCGTAAAATTTCTTTCGGCAGATTCAGGACGGTAGCAATGATCGTATATTCCACGCCTGTCTCAAAAGTTCCTTTGATCAGTGCATCTTCAATCAGAAACTGCAGTTTGTCAAGAATATGTTCCTGTATTTCTTCTCTCAAAAATCCATACGGATAAGCAGGATGGCTTTTTATCTTATCCCTGAGCAGGCGGTGATTTTTATAGAAACCAACTGCCGGTTCCTTCATGGGATTTTCCTGCACGGAATCTGTAAACGGTACTTTTGAGATCAAGACAGTATCTTCGGTCAGGAGTTCTTTCACCTTCTCCCAGTAGATCGGTACCGATGCATCTTTTACTCCGGAAACTTTCGCAAAGATCACAGGCATATTTACTTTGTTCCCGGAAGTGCTGAAATTCGGTCTGTATTTCAGTTCTTCTTTCCACAGAATCCAGATTTCCTCATACATAGTCTGAAGGTTTACAGAAACCGCTTTCTGATACTGTTTCTCCCTGTAAAAACCGGAATCCTGATACAGCAGAGTATCCAGCTCCCGCTCCGCATGATAAGCAGCCGTTGCCATTTTTACTTCCCCGTTTTCCTGCGGAAATTCCATCAGTGGCAGGGAATCTTCATAATGGATTTCGTAAAGCAGTTTATCCTGTAATTTTATTTTCTGCTCTTTCTGCGGATTAAAAATAACCACATCCACAGGCAGCCGTGCCAGAAGTCTGAGAAACAGGCATTCCGCCTCACTAACGCATTCTCCCATATGAATCAGACAGCTCACCTGCGGCATTTTCCATCCCGGAAACAAATGCGGCTGATATCTTTTCAGCCAGCAAAGCAGATAGATTGCTTTTCCAGTGAGACGGTTGATACTCATCTGTGCTTCCTCTGCCTCTTTGAGCATCACATCTATAAATGCTTTTACCATCAGGCTCTGAAGCTGGGCGTCCCTGGCATATCGGATATTTGATGACAGATCCAGAAGCATCTGCTGACTGTCCGTATAATTTTTTCTTCGAATCGCTGCGATTTCCTCTGTGGAGGGCTGTGGAATCTCTCTGTCAATCACTACCACCGGACGCTCATATGTTTTTAATTTCTGGCTGAACTGATACAGTTCATTTACATATGTCAGTTTATCTTTTACTCCGTTCACACTGAGAAAACAGTTATAAAAAAATCCCGGATCATTTCCCCTGTCACTGACAGGCTGCTCCACATCCTCCAGACCTTTTCCAGATATCCAGGCATTTGTACAATTTTTTACTTCCGGCTTCTTTCCATAAAGTCTTTCCGTTTCTGCTTCTTTCTGTTTCTGCTCACGCATCCATTTCAGACTGAATGTCTCCGGAAATGCCTCCCATGTCTCTTCCCTGTGCTGCAAACACTTCTGCTGCAAATCATCCGACAGCAGAGAACCAGCATCAAGCTGCAGATACTTCTGATCTCCGTGATACTGCAAAAGCACCACATCACAGCCTGCATTGGCCAGAATGGAAATCAGCATCAGTTCATACCGGCTGATCTCTCCCTCATACAGGATTTTGGGAATCTGCTCTTCTCCCAGAAGATTGACAATTCTCTCAAATTTATAATAAAGCCAGCACATGAACTTGATATACGCATTTCGCAGCATATTTTCATTTTTGCCTTCCCGTTTCAGAGAAAAAAGAGAGTCGTATAAAGATTCCGTTACGTTTTTACGTGGCTGCATCTTCATACGGGGAAGCCATTTTTCCAGGCTGGTGCTGATAAATTCAGGACTAAGCTGAAAATCCATCCCCATCATTTCTTCATAATAAGAAAGATTTCTCTCATCCGGATTGGGAATTTTCCCTTCGATCACTACGCCACACCTGCGCGCTTCTTCATAGTATCTTCGGATAAACTGTTCAATTTCCTGCGTATATGCATTAATTCGATAAAAATAAATATCCTGTCCGGACCGGCGCTGGGAAAGACTTTTAAAAAAATCATCCAGCTTTTCTATTTTCTGATGTCTAAACATATCTATTCACCTGTCAGGCGGATTTCAATCCCCGCCTGTCATTACTTTCTTCTCTTTATCCCTTCTGAATTCTATCTGAAAAATTTTCAGTTTCTTTCTGTTATCCAGATCTGGAGAATGTCTGAAACAAGTTTTCTGCAAGGTTTTCGTCACAATTTGCAGGAATAAATTTTTAAATGTGTTTTGAGATTGCTGATTTATTTGCTATTGTACCATTTTTCGTCTGCTTCTTCAATATTTCCAGTATATTTTATAGATTATTCATACAATTTCACCCCTTTTTTTATGTACTGAATCTAAATTCCGGCAAAATATACCGTGAATTGGAACGTTCAGATTGCGGGAATGAATTTTCAAACACACTCTAACTCTAAATATAGTCAGAAACATAAAATAGAAAACAAAAAAGAAAGTTCTTCGTTTCTAATTTTTCGTCGAAACAAAGAACTTTCTTTTTTTGTTACAATATCTATATGGAAATTATCCATAAACACTGTACTGAAATATGTGTCAAGCAGACGTTTGTAACTCTGCCGGGGCTTACCTGAATCAGTTTATGACAGTTCCAGTTTTCCTGTATAGAGCTGATAATAGGTTCCCTTCATCTTAATAAGGTCTTCATGGTCGCCTCGTTCAATAATCTTTCCATGGTCAAGTACAATGATCGCGTCACTGTTGCGGATTGTGGAAAGTCTGTGGGCGATAACAAATACGGTACGGCCTTTCATAAGGTTGTCCATACCTTTCTGTACAATGCTTTCTGTACGGGTATCAATACTGGAAGTCGCTTCATCCAGAATCAGTACCGGCGGATTGGCTACCGCTGCCCTTGCGATTGAAAGAAGCTGTCTCTGACCCTGGGAAAGTTCTTCTCCGTCTCCGCTTAACATAGTATCATAACCGTTTGGAAGCATTTTGATAAACTGATCTGCATGAGCCAGTCTTGCTGCCTCGTATACTTCCTCATCTGTGGCATCCAGTTTTCCGTAACGGATGTTTTCCTTAATGGTTCCTGTGAAAAGATGGGTATCCTGAAGTACGATTCCAAGAGAACGTCTCAGATCATCTTTTTTAATCTTAGTAATGTTGATACCGTCATAGCGAATCTTACCATCCTGAATATCGTAGAAACGGTTGATCAGGTTGGTGATGGTTGTTTTTCCGGCACCTGTGGAACCTACGAAGGCAAGTTTCTGACCCGGTTTTGCAAACAGGCTGATATCTTTAAGAATAATCTTGTCCGGATTATAGCCAAAGATAACATCTTCAAAACGAACATCTCCGGTCAGTTCTGTATAAGATACGGAACCATCTGCGGAATGCGGATGCTTCCATGCCCACATACCGGTTCTTTCTTTACATTCTACAATATTACCGCTTGCATCTTTTCTGGCATTGACCAGTCTGACATAGCCTTCATCTTCTTCCGGCTTTTCATCGATCAGGGCAAAAATACGCTCTGCACCTGCAAGTGCCATAACAATGGCATTAAACTGCTGCGCAACCTGCATGAATGGCTGCGTAAAACTCTTGGTAAACTGCAGATAAGAAGCCATAACACCAAGTGTGATGTCGCCAACACCGCATACAGAAAGCAGTCCGCCCAGAACAGCTGTAAGTACAAACTGCAGATTACCAATATTTCCGATTACCGGTCCCATCATATTTGCATATTTATTGGCACTTGCCGCACTTTCAAACAGGGCATCGTTCAGTCTGTCAAATTCCTCTTCGGATTTTTTCTCATGGTTAAAGACTTTTACCACACGCTGTCCGTTCATTCTCTCTTCCACGAAACCGGTCACATCTGCAAGAGAAACCTGCTGGCAGATAAAGAATTTACCACTGTTGGAACCAATCTTATTGGTAACTTTCAGCATGACAAAAATAATAACAACAGCCAGAATCGTCAGCAGCGGGCTTAACACCAGCATGGATATAAAAGTAACGATAATGGTAAACAGAGACATCAGTGCCTGTGGAATCGCCTGGCTGATCATCTGTCTTAATGTATCGGTATCATTGGTATAAAGACTCATAATGGAACCGTTTGTATTCTGGTCGAAATAACGGATTGGAAGAGTCTGCATATGTTCAAACATATCATCACGGACTTTTTTAAGCACACCCTGTCCGATGAAAACCATCATTCTGGTATAGACAAATGTTGCAATGATACCAAGGACAAAAATACATCCCAGGACTGCAAGTGCTTTATAAAGTTCGGAAAAGTTCGGGTCTGTCTGTCCGATCAGCGGAATGATAAAATCATCCAGCAGGAATTTCAGGGACAGAGAAACGGAAATACTTGCTACTGCGCTGACAAAGATACAGATAAACACAATGATAAACTGTGCTTTATAGCTCTCTGTCATATATTTCATAAGTCTTTTGGCAGTCTGAAGGGTGTTTTTATCCAGTTTTTTCTTCTTATTCATCTTCTCCGCCTCCTTTGACCTGTGATTCATATACTTCTCTGTAAATATCATTGGTTTTCAGCAGTTCTTCAGATGTTCCCACACCTGTAATCTTACCTTCATCCAGAACAATGATCTGGTCTGCATCTTCAATAGAAGAAATTCGCTGCGCAATGATGATCTTGGTAGTGTTCGGAATCTCCTCGCGGAACGCCTTACGGATCAGGGCATCTGTTCTGGTATCTACCGCACTGGTAGAATCATCCAAAATCAGGATCTTCGGTTTTTTCAGAAGTGCTCTGGCAATACAAAGACGCTGTTTCTGACCACCGGATACGTTATTTCCACCCTGTACGATCATCGTATTATACCCTTCCGGGAACTCGCTGACAAATCCGTCTGCCTGTGCAAGCTCACAGACTCTCTTCACCTCTGCATCACTGGCATTTTCATCACCCCAGCGAATGTTGTCATAAATACTTCCGGAGAAGAGTACATTTTTCTGAAGCACCATAGAAACCTGATCTCTGAGTGCTTCCAGATTATATTTGCGCACATCAACACCGCCGACTCTGACGCTTCCTTTTGTAACGTCATACAGTCTTGGAATCAGCTGTACCAGTGTAGACTTCGCACTTCCGGTTCCGCCGATGATACCGATGGTCTGTCCGGATTTAATATGAAGGTTCACATCTTTCAGAGAAAGATTTCCGCCCTCTCCTGCATAACTGAAATCTACATGTTCAAAATCAATAGAACCGTCTGCAACTTCTTTCACTGCATTTGCCTGATTCTGCATCTCCGGAACTTCATCCAGAACTTCTGTGATGCGGTCTGTGGATGCTTCCGCGATCATGATCATAACAAATACGAAAGTAACCATATTTAAAGACATCAGGATCTGAAGTGCATAAACAATGATGCTGGTCAGTTCACCGGTTTCCATACTTCCAAGTACGATACCTCTTCCACCGATGGCAACCAGGATAATGATCACTATGTACATAAAAAACTGCATAACCGGGGCATTCCATGCTACGATCTTCTCTGCTTTTGTAAACAGAGTATAGACATATTTGGAAATTCCCTGGAATTTTTCAATTTCATGGTCTTCCCGGACAAAAGCCTTTACTACACGGGAAGCATTCACGTTTTCCTGAACGGAGTTATTCAGAATGTCGTATTCATCAAACACCTTGATGAAATGCGGATGAGCTTTTTTCGCAATGAAAAGCAGTATGCCACCCAGAAGCGGAATTACGATCAGGAAAAGAATTGCAGCCTCTTTGTTGATTGTCAGTGTCATGATCCATGATAAAATAATCATAAACGGGGCTCTGGCAAGAAGTCGGATGCTCATCATATATGCCTGCTGTACGTTTGTAATATCCGTAGTCATTCGGGTAACAAGACCTGATGTTGAAAAATGGTCAATGTTTTTGAAAGAAAAATCCTGTACTTTGTAAAAAATATCATGTCTTAAATTTTTCGCATATCCTGCTGCTGCAACTGCCGCCATATTTCCGGCCTGTACGCCAAAAAACAGGGCAAGCATTGCCATGATAACCAGGATGATTCCGCGCTGAATAATATATCCGAGATTTCCGTCTGCGATTCCTACGTCGATGATCTTCGCCATTTCCAGCGGAATCAGTACTTCCATCAGTACTTCGAGAACAACTAATACAGGAGCCAGTATGGACTGTTTCTTGTATTCCCGGACACAGCGTAAAAGTTTTTTATTCATTTTCCCTGATTTCCTCCTTGTCTTTGCGTTTCTTTTGTTTTTGTTCTGCTGCTTCCTGCTCCATCTCTTCCAGATTTTTATGCATCTGCCACAGAACCTGTTTGCACAATTTCACATCTTCCTGAGAAATTCCCCTTTCCAGGAAAGCTTCTGTCTCAGCGATGTGTTTCAGGATTGACGGACGGATATTTTCTGCCTTTTCTGTAGGCACGATCCGTTTCAGCCTTCCATCCTGTTTTGCACTTTCTCTGTAAATAAAACCATTTTTTTCCATGAGCTGCAAAATCCCACTTGCGGTTGATTTGCGCACCTGGAATTCTTCCTCAATATCTTTCTGATAAAGATCACGGTGCATTGTTTCCAGAAGGATAAATTTCAGCACATGCTTCTGCATGGCAGTCAGTTCATCTGCCTGCATCACAACAGCAGGGTTGTTTCGCCTCATCTGATGGGACAGCATATGAATCAGCCTTCCAATATGCATCCGTTCCACCTTTTCCTCTGTTATTTCCTCACACACTTTTTATCTTCACCTCCCTGTCGAGCAGATAAACTCCCACCTGCTGAAACATCTGCTTTTTCACAGATTTCAAAGGTGGGAGTTTTTATGGTTTTTATTTAGTTAGTGTCCTAACTGTTTTTTTATTATAGTAAGATATATTGGGATTGTCAACTGTTATTTTTTCAGAACAACTGAACTGTAAGCATCAGATATGTTCTATATAATATCCATCCCGACCGGCAGTCTTTGTCTGATACAGAGCTTTATCTGCCATGTTAAGGAGTGACATGATATTCTTTTCCCCGTTTTCACAGAAAACAGCTCCAACGCTTATGCTTACTCTCGCACTCACATAATCCTCTGTATATACGGTATGCATATTTTCTACCAGACATTCCAGTTTTTCACGTAATTTCTGTTCTGATATATTTTTGGCAAGTATGCAAAATTCATACCAGATCGCTTTCGGCAATGAAATTTTCATCTGTATATTTCTGGATAACAACATGTGAACAGTTACGAATTTCTTTATCCCAAATTTTAAATTGCACCCTGCAATAAAATATGATAAGATGTTTTCATCAGGTAAAGCAATAAAACGCAAAAGTAAATCATATTTCACAGATTTTCTGATAAAGAAGGGAGATTCATTATGTATATTACATGTCTTGACGTAGAAGGCGTACTGGTGCCGGAAATCTGGATCGCATTTGCAGAGGCAAGTGGAATTCCGGAATTAAAAAGAACCACCCGTGATGAGCCGGACTACGATAAATTAATGAACTGGCGGCTTGGAATCCTGAAAGAACACGGACTTGGATTAAAAGAAATTCAGGACGTCATCACAAAGATCGATCCGCTTCCAGGCGCAAAAGAATTTCTGGATGAATTACGTTCTTTCTCACAGGTTATCCTGATCAGCGATACTTTCACTCAGTTTGCCACTCCTCTGATGGAAAAGCTGGGCAGACCAACTCTGTTCTGTAACTCTCTGGAAGTTGCAGAAAACGGCGAGATCACAGGCTTTAAAATGAGAACGGAAAAATCCAAACTCAGCACAGTCAAAGCTTTACAGTCTATTGGTTTTGACACCATCGCAAGCGGTGACTCCTACAATGACCTTGGTATGATCCAGGCAAGCAAAGCAGGTTTTCTTTTCAGAAGCACTGACAAGATCAAAGCAGATTATCCGGAGATTCCGGCATATGAAACTTACGATGAACTTCTTGCAGCGATCAAAAATGCCATGAAATAATTGAACAACAGCGATTTTGCATCATAGGATCATCTTATTTTGAATATATTTTCGTATCCAATCCCCCTGTCAGTTATTTCCTGACAGGGGGATTTTTTCTTATTTTCCTGCACAAAACAATCCGTCAGACAGATATTTTCAAATGGAAGCAGGAAATTTTGCACAAAACTATCGACATTTTTCTAAAAAAGTTGTATACTTGTACAGCAGTTTAAAGCATCAAAGCGAGAAAGTGAGAAAACATTAAAGCAATGAAGATTATCGTTTGTATGAAACAGGTGCCCGCAGGCACCAAAGTTGATATTGATCCGGAAACCGGCGCAATGAAACGTCTTTCCGGTGATACCCGAACCAATCCCTATGATCTTTTTGCACTGGAAACAGCACTCCAGTTAAGAGAGCAGCTTGGCGGAACCGTCACCGTTCTGACAATGGGACCTCCTCAGGCAGAGGAAATGATGCGTGATGCCTACTCTATGGGAGCAGATGATGCAGTCATCCTGTCAGACCGTAAATTTGCAGGTGCTGACGTTCTTGCCACTTCCCATGTCCTGTCACAGGGAATCAAAGTATTAGGCGGCGCAGACCTGATCATCTGTGGCAGACAGACTACGGACGGAGACACTGCCCAGGTTGGACCTGCCATTGCAGAACATCTTTCCCTTCCCCATGCGGCATGGGTAGCAGAAATCGTAAAAGCAGATAAAACGTCTATCACTGTCCGACAGGACCTGGCCAGTGTTTCACAGACTTCAGAAATGGATTATCCATGTCTGATCACCGTAGATAAAGATACCTGCGTTCCCCGTCTTCCTTCCTATCTTCTGAAAAAAGCTACCAAAGACCGTCCGGTCCGCATCCTGACTTTCAAAGATATGCCTGATCAGGATTTAAGCCGTTACGGGCTTGTCGGCTCTCCAACTTCTGTTGAGCGGATGTTTGCACCTCCTGAAACAGAAAAACAGGTTTATCTGGAAGGTTCTGCCGATGAAAAGACAGAGCAGCTTTTTTCCATTCTTACAGGAAAGAAAATAATCTAGAGAGGGATAAAAAACAATGGATTTTCTTAAATTTGATTCAGAGAAATGTACTCTGTGCGGTCTCTGTGTACAGAAGTGTCCGTTTGGTGCCCTGACTATTGAGGGCAGCGGAATTTCCGTAGGTGATACCTGCCGTATGTGCGGTCTTTGTACCAGAAACTGTCCGGAACATGCCATCCACTTTGAACAGCGCGCAAAAGCTTTTGATAAAAGTGAATGGAAAAACTTCCTTATATATGTAGAGCAGGAACGTG
>ERZ1673739.2205-NODE-2205-length-17251-cov-19.585601_pt1 | contig 17251 bp, 12 predicted proteins | sample MGYA00580210_ERZ1673739 | MGnify/ENA primary metagenome ERZ1673739 (study PRJEB41218, sample SAMN15661749) | gut metagenome | host: Homo sapiens | place: Canada: London | collected 2015-08-20/2019-03-30 | study: EMG produced TPA metagenomics assembly of...
GGGTTCTCCCCAAAGTGCGTTTGGATATCCAAACGCTATGCTTGCAAAACCAGTCGCATTTTGCTTCGTCCCCTCTGAACCTGTTATTTCTCTGAATCACTCGTTTTCCTTGATTTTGCTTAACCCATCCAGTGTGGTACAGATGATATGGAGCCTGTCAGCCATGCTGATCTCCGTGTTCATCGTCCCGGTGGTCTCTTTTCCGCAGACGACCACCATCCTGCACCGCCTTAATATCTGGTGGGACATTCTCCGCATGGCCTGCATATCCTCTGCGTCCCCATCATCAAGGAATGGGGAAAAGCTATACTGCGGGCAGATCGGCACATATCCCAGTTCGTAGATCTTCCTGCAGTACCGCTGTACTTTGGTCTTTCCCTCTTCTGCAGAACAGCAGACATAAGCAAGTGCCTGTTCCAATACGACCATCTCCTTTCCTGACCGGACAGTTTACCTCTGTCCGGCATGATCTAAAAAACACCCACAAAGCATTCTGGCTCTGTGGATGTCTTGTGGACATCTGGATTCTTTTCTTTCTTTTTTCAGATGTCTGGCAGACATCCGGTTACTGCGATTCTTCGTTTTCCGCTTCTTCCAATGCTTCCAGTGCAATGCGGACACGGTCGCTTCCCAGCTTATAATACGCATCCGTCACTTCGATGCCGACCGCCTGATAGCCTGACTCTGCCGCCGCAAGGATGGTAGTACCAGCTCCGGCAAACGGGTCTAAGATCAGGCCGCCCGGCTCACAGATCTGGATGACATCCTTCATCAGCTGGAGCGGCTTTTCTGTCACATGGATGCGGTTCTGGGGATTTCCATAACGAAACACACCCGGAAGGCAGGACACCGGGCGGTTGATCGGCATCGGTCCGTTGCTTCCCCATACAATATATTCTGCCTGCTGGCGGAATCTGCCTTTCTGCGGACGGGAGTTCCCCTTGTCCCAGACGGCAGTCCCTCTCCAGATCCACCCTGCCCACTGGAGGGCATCGGTGATGGACGGGTACTGTCTCCAGTCAATAAAGAGGCAGATCGGAGCCCCTCTCTTGCAGGCTTTCCGCACATCGTACAGCCATTCTGCCATCCAGTGGGTCCAGGAACGCTGATCCTTGTTATCCCCATCAAAGTCCGGAAGGGCATTCTCTGCTTTCATGCTGCTGTACTTCTGGTTGGTGGTGCGGTTGCGTTCATTCTGCTTGGTTCCCCCGGACGCATAGGGCGGATCGGTCACGACTGCATCAAAAATCCCCGGCTGGAATCCTTTGACCAGTTTTAAGGTATCTCCATGCAGGATACGCCAGTTCTCCCCTCCGGCAGACTCATCCGGCACACAGTCCGGTTTTAAAAGATCTTCAAGTTTCAGGGTATTTCCCATAGGCATCATCCTTTCGGTCGCTTATTTTCCAGATTTCTCTGGAAGTGCTTTTCTTTATGGAATTGCTCATCGGCAGGTATCCTCTTTTTTCAGTGTTTCTTTTCTTGGCGTTCTGGGCTGTTCACGGTGGTCCGACAGCTCGGTTTCCACGTATTCGCTGATGATTCCCAGTGCTTCATAATAATTGCCACTCTTGTGGACACGCTCTGCCATCTCGTTGGCCTGTTCGGACATCCCGGCACATCTGAGCAATCTTGAGGCATCCCCAAGGATTGAGAAAATATTTCCGTCATGCCCTAAGAGCTTCAGCTTCGGACGGGACGGATTTGGTTTCGGCTGCTGTTCCTGCATCTCGTTTTCTGGTGCTTTCACCTGTATCTGGAAATCCGAGCCGGCACCGACATAGAAATGTAAGTATAATTCACCGCCGTCTACCTTGATCTCCCGTTGTTCCAGACTTTCTCCCCAGCCATCGCTGTACTGGCCTCTCAGATACTGCCCCACCACACGGTATTCCTCTGGTGTCAGATTCTCCCGGAGTGTCAGGTTTGCACAGCCATATAAAACACCATCCTGTTCTTTTACCGCCATTGTAATGCGTTCCACTTTTTCCTTAATGTCCTTATTTCGGTCAAAATAATCAATCAGGTTGCATGGCTGGTTGTCAGGCATACCGAGCCGGTTGATCTCGTCAACCTTTTCTGCTATAGATGACTGATACTGCACCAGGTCAGGTCCTTCCAATGGTTCCGCATCATCCAGATCCACAATATCTGAATAGTCCGGGATAAACTCTGCCATCAGAGGGGACAGCATTTCCACTTCTATTTTTTCTTTGATAGGCATCACCTCACTTCCTTTCTCTGCCGTTTCTCCGGTGTTCGGGCAGCCATCTTTGCCATATCTGCCCAGTCTGCCCCTTCGATCTCCGGCAGGTTCTCGATGATCCGATAGCTTCCCTCGTAGGCTTTTCGGATATGTTCACACGCCCACCGTCCGGCAAAGTCATTGTCGGTACATACTTCAATCTCGGTAATCTCCGGGTGCTGGGACAGAAAATGTTCCAGTGCCTGCGGCTTTTTCATACTCCGCTGGCTCTGCCCTTCTTTTGGTGCACTGATCCCGCCAAGCTCCAGACGGTACTTATCCCGGCTTCCCTGTTCCAGTGTCATGTGAGCCAGCACATCCACACAGGCTTCATAAACGGCAACCCGTCTGCATCCTGTTTGTGCCGGAACACAAAAAGCGTATGCCTTTTCGCTTCCAGCCTGTTCCATCTTAAAAGCCTTTCCGCTGGCATCGTAAATCCCACGCAGGAAAGCATATCTTGCCACCTGATTTTCGTCCCGGCCTACGAACACAGCATTGTGGTAGGGCAGACTCTCATATAAGATTCCCAAATGAACACACTGCTGTAAGACCTCGCCGCTGATCCCGCGCTCCTTCAGATATCGGAACACCCTGCGGCAGTCCGGGCTGGCCGGCGGCAGGACAAACTGTTTCTTTGGCTTTACTTCCACAGGCGGAGGGATGTAGGTGGGATACTCATCTTTCAGCATCTGCACCGCTTCCAGAAATGAACATCCATCTACATGGATCAGGAAATTTAAGGCACTGGTGCCCCCGATATCTCTGGACTTCCAATGCCACTGACTGGTCTGCTCGTTGATCTTAAAACTGTCATGGTCCGCCAGCTCCCATTCATTCCTGGCCGAAGATTTTTTCAGGCGGTTTGGCTGATACTTCTTCAGGTATTCAATGGCGGTGATCTCCCTTGCTCGTTTGATTTCTTCTTCCGGAATCCACGGCATTACAGTACGGTATCCCGGAGTTGCTCTGCCTTATCCGTTTTCTCCCACGGGAATTCCTTTCTTCCAAAATGCCCGAACACCGCACTCTGTCGGTAGATCGGCCGCTTCAGGTGCAGGGTGTCACTAATCTGGCTTGGGGTAAGCCCAAACACCAGAGGAATCGCAGCGGCGAGGCAGTCATCCGCACAAATCTTTCCGGTTCCAAAGGTATCCACCTGCACCATGACTGGCTGGGCAACCCCGATGGCATAGGCAAGGGACACCTGACATCGGCTGGCAAGTCCGGCAGCCACCATGTTTTTGGCGATGTAACGAGCCATATACGCCCCGGATCGGTCAACTTTGGAACAGTCCTTCCCGGAAAATGCACCGCCGCCATGCGGTACCAGACCACCGTAGGTATCCACCATCAGCTTCCTTCCGGTCAGTCCGGTGTCTGCATTCAGACCTCCGCACACAAATCTGCCCGATGGATTAATCAGGATCTTGGTATCCTCATCCGGCGGCAGCATGCGGAGTGCCGGGCGCAGCACTTTCTCCCGGATCTCATGCTCCAGCTTCCGAAGGGATTTTTCCTTTTCATGCTGACAGGACACAACGACCGTATCCAGACGGACAGGTCTGTCATCTTCGTATTCCACGGTCACCTGTGCTTTTCCGTCCGGCAGGATTCCCATGATATATCCGCTTCTACGGCTTGCAGACAGTTCTCTTACGATGCGGTTCGCCAGAACCACTGGCATCGGCATAAGCTGCGGCGTATCATCGCAGGCGTATCCCACCATGATTCCCTGATCCCCGGCTCCATTGGCAAGTCCGCTCTGAACAGAAACAGTCCCTGTCCTGCGTTCTCTGGAACGTTCCACTGCCCCGGCGATATCCGGACTCTGTTTGTGGATGAGGGCATCCATATGGATTCCATCTGCTTCATAGCCTGCACTCTCCAACACCTTTCTGACGATTTCAAACACCTGTGGCTCATATCGGCTGGTGATCTCTCCTGCCACAATGATGTTCCCTTTAGTAGCCAGCACTTCGCAGGCCACCTTGGAATTTTTGTCCTCTTTCAGACACGCATCCAGAATACTGTCTGCAATTAAGTCGCAGAGCTTATCCGGATGTCCTTCCGTTACGGATTCTGCTGTATAAAATCGTTTCATAATTATTACCATCCTTTCCAACGAGTCAAAACTCGCTGCTCGTTATAAACTAAATAGATCCAGCAGAAAGCACTCCTTTTTGGAACACTTCCTGCCGGATCTGGATTATGAGCTGTCTCACATTCTGCACTTTTCTAGTACGTTCAGACACTTTTTCCACCTGAATACTACCAACACACACCCTTACATAATCCCCCTGTTTTGAACACTTCCCAGTCTGTGCGGTCATCATTTGTCTCATTTTCTACACTTTTTGGGGGCTTTCAGACACTTTTCGTTAGAGCATTCGCTGATATTCCGTAGAGTATTTACCAAAGTTTCCACTTTTGAACACATTTTCCATCTGAATACACCTGGCATACACCCTTTATATACTCCCCTGTTTTGAACACATCCCTGCCCATGCGGTCATTATTTGTCTCATTTTCTGCACTTTTCGGGTACTTACGAACACTTCTGACTCCACACTGCCCCGGAAACCGGCACCGCCAGAACGATATTCCTGGCACCGCTCCATTCATATGAACACGTGACGAGCGTCAAAACCTTATCGTATATACACTTCAGGTAATCATTTCCGGTTTCGAACACTTCCCTCCGCTTGGCTACTTTTAGGTACTCTTGCACGACCACCACATCTGGAAGTTTCTGCTGGAACGGGAACAGATTCCGGTCTGCTTTCAGTACCGTGACAATCTTATACTCCTGAATGCCGTCCTCTGTCTGAAGATAAGCAAAACGATGGGCGTTATAATAATCTTCCCCTGCATATAAGTCCAGGTTTCCGAACATCGCCCCGCTGTTCATGTTGTGACCGTAAATGATGAGATTCCTGCTTTCGAACACTTTACAGTCTGCCTGCAAAAACAGGCTTCCGTTGATGTCATATTCCTTTTTGTAATTCCGTTTCAGGTAAAACTCCCCATTCTCCTGTTCGGACTGAAGCACTGGGTAATCAATCCCGGTGTCCGGTATTGTCAGCCATCCCTGCACATCCGGATATTGTTCCCGAAGAGAAACAAGGTCTACCGCAGCCACCGGGCATTTTCTTCCAGCTGGTTGGTCTTTCTTTTCAGAGCCTGAGGCTCCCGGAGCTTCCGGCTCCGGGAAATTCCCTTTCAGCTCTGCCACCAGCTTTTTGTTCTCCATTGGGAGATATACCATGTGGTAAAGCAGGAACCCGGCACTTAAGAAAAGTGCTGCAAGGCATACCGTTTGAAAAAGTTTTTTCGCGATTTTCATCGTTCCTGTCCGGCTTTCCTCTGCTTCTTTGGCTGGCTTTTCTGCGTCTGTCCCGGCACAGGCGGTTTTCTAGCTGCTTTCAGGATCGGCTCTGTCGGAATCTGGTTCTGTCTGCAGCCCTTTAAGATTCCGGTCAGGTACGACCGTCCGGGCGGATTAAAGTTCTGCATGTAATCTTTTGTCATGATATAGACAATGGCTTTGATCTCTCTTCCGCCTTTATTCTTGACGGTGATTTCCCGTTTGTCGTAAAAATCAGGATAGCCTTCATAAAGATCTAGGCTCTTTTCGCAGTCCCCGGTCAGTGACCAGAGGACGCCGTCCACATGGCTTCCCTCTTCCGGGAAGATGGTGGCAAGACCGCTTCCTGCGGCTGCAAAGGTCAGCCGATACCCCTCCAGGCGGACGGTTTCTACCATCTCCGCCTTTGGGCACCGATATGCCATCTGGTCCAGATCCATGTTGCTTCCATACGCAAAATATAATTGTTTCAGCCTATCTGCCCCCTTTTTTCTTCTTTCTTCTGGATGCCACACCCATGCCGATCAGACCGCCTGTGGAAAGGATTAGGCACAGGGCCGGAAACCAGAGGTTGGTGTCATCGCCTGTTTTCGGGTTACTTACAGACGGGGTGTCCTCCGGCAGCTTCTCGTTCGTCACTTTCTGGATGACTTCAATCACTGGGGTTTTGTCATCTACATAAGTAAATGTCACTTCATGCTTGGTCTCATCCATCTGATATCCTTCCGGTGCTTTGGTCTCAACCAGATAATAAATGGCTGCCTTATCAAATTTGCCATCCTTATAAGTTCCGATTGCAAGCAGTCCGCTGGTTGCATGACCGTTTTCATCAGTGGTCAGGGTTTCTACCACTTTGCCATCGGCATCCCTCAATTCAAATTCCGCACCTTTCAGTGCAGCTCCGGTATCCTTGTCCGTTTTCTCAATGATCAGACGTCCCTTTGCGGTATCATCTTTCATGGCTACCTTCTGGATCTCTGCGGTGTCTGCCACCTCGAAGGTAATCTCTTCCGAAACGACATAACCGTTTGGAGCCTGCTCTTCTTTCAGGGTGTATTTACCGATTGGAAGTTTTTCGATATAATGCGGCTCTTTACCGGAAGTCCAGGTTTCTACGATATTGCCATTTTCATCTGTGATGGTCAGTTTGGCTCCTTCGATCTCATTATCTCCGGTAATATCCGTTTTGCTGATCTCCACTTTGGTCACATCATCTTCCATTACCTGTTTCTGGATCTCTACAGTATTCTCCACGGTGAATGTGATGCTTTCCGCAGTGGCATATCCATCGGCCGGCTTGGTTTCTGTCAGGGTGTACGATTTTCCTACAACCAGTTCTTTGATGATGTGCGGCTCCTTGGTGGATGTCCATTCCTCAACAACAGCCCCGTTTTCATCCGTCAGCTGTAATCTGGCTCCCGGCAGTTCCTCGCCTGTGGTCAGATCGGTTTTGGAAAGTTCCACGGTTGTCGGCTCATCTTCAAATACGAACTCATAGGACACTTCTGCTTCTTTGTCTCCCTGGTACTCAAAAACAAATTCCTGTTCTTCTCCGGTGGTGACAAATCCATCCGGTGCATACAGCTCCTTCACATAATAGGTTCCGTCAATCGGCAGGTCTGCAATAAAGGAAATCTTTCCATCTACATCTGTTGTTTTTAACTCGATCAGGGTATCTGCTTCCATCAGCACCTTTCCAGATGCGGACAGGATGTCGTTCCTAGTGTACAATCCAAAGATGCCGCCTTTTAATACACGGTCGGTATCCTTTTCTTTCTTCAGGACGTTCACTTTCACCTTCTGGCGGTTGTTCTGCCAGTCCTCATCGTATACGACAACCGGGATATCCTGATCGCGGTAGGAAAGATCTACATATCGTGGTTCTTCATCCAGGATATAACCATATGCTGTGCCTACCTCTTTGACATAATATTTTCCAACCGGAAGGTCAGATACTTCTGCAACACCGTTTGCATCGGTAGTTACAGTTGCTACCAGTTCGTCCTTGGAATAATAGTCCGGGCTTACGCCATCAGCTGCTTTGATATCTTCGGCAGCACGGATTTCGAAGGTAACGTCTGTCAGGCTTCCTGTAATGTACTCAAAGAAATGTTCCACAACACCTTTGACGTTATCCAGCAGGGTGATCTTATCGAGGAATTCGCCCTTCTTGTTTACGATCAGCAGTGCTTTCGGTACATGGTCCTGCATTTCCACTTTCTGTATTTCTGCGGTATCCTCGATGGTGAATTTCACATCCGTAGTCTTTAAATAACCATGCGGTGCAAGGGATTCACGGAGGATATAGGTTTTTCCAACAGTCAGATATTTGATCACATGAGGCTCATCCTTTACGGAAGTCCAGCTGTCGATCACGTTTCCATCCTCATCCAGAACAGAAAGGGATGCTCCGTTCAACTCCACGCCTGTGGTCAGATCGGATTTTGTCACCTCGATGGTCGTCGGCTGGTTCTTCTTAATCGATTTCAGTTTAATGGTCTGGATGTCTTGTCCCTGATAGGTGGCATCAAATTCCAGTACCTCATCAGAGGATACAAAACCGTCCGGTGCAGAAATTTCTTTTACATAATAAGTTCCAAGCGGCAGGTCCAGGGTGAAGTGTGCCTGTCCCTTTTCATCGCTTGTAATCTCCTGTAATAAGGTGTCCGCTTTCACGATTACATTGTCACCGGATTTGATCTCATTCTTATTATAAAGACCAAAGACGGCTCCAGCTACCACGCTTCCGGTTTCTGCATCCTGTTTTTCCACGGTGATGCTTACCTTCTGGCGTTCATTGGTAAATGTCACTTCTTCGTCTACAACCGGGGTATCCTGTCCGGCATAGGTAAAGGTTACCTCTTCTCCTTTGGCATTCCAGGTGTATCCTTCCGGTGCTTTTTTCTCTTCTACACGGTATTTTCCGAGCGGAAGATTCTCGATTACGGCACTTCCGGTTTCATCGGTCGTTACCGTTGCCACCAGTGTGTCCTTGGCATATTCCAGATAACGGTTGCCGTTCTCATCTGTCTGATGGTCTGCGGTATAGATATCCTCGGAGGCGTAAACTTCAAACACGGCTCCTGCAAGGCTGGCTTCCTCATAAGTAAAGTCTTTATCAAAACCTTTGACTACTTCGCCTTCTTTGCGGATGGTCAGTCTGCCCTTAGCTGGGTGGTTCTCAAAATCCACCTCGATGATCAGGTCACCGCTAACCGGATCTTCCTGGTATGCGGTATCACTGTCTACCTTGATTTCCACGGTATTGGTGCTGTGGGTATATCCATCTGGTGCAGTCACTTCTTCGATGCGGTAATTTCCACAAGCCAGATTCTGTGGCAGGATCAGGTATCCGTTTTCATCCGTAAAATAGGATTTATGTACCGTAGTGGATGGATAAGTAGTCACTTGTTCTACATATTTCTTGTTATCCAGATCGTATACTTTAAATTCAGTATTCGGAACCAGAACAGATTTCTTTGTCTCGTCATCTTTTTTGACGATTTTTAATTTTGCTTCAAACTCTTCGTCCAGAAGCACACGCCATACCTGCGGTTTCTCTGGATTGTTCTCTGAAATCACAACTTTGAAATCATCAACTGGTTTGAAGTTGTGCGGTGTGGTGGTTTCTCTTACAATGTAAGTCCCGTATGCAAGCGGAATGGAGCATGCATATCCACGCTCATCCGTGAACATTTCTGTCTGTCCGTCTGCAGTCAGCACGACCGGAGTAGCGGATGTAAAATCATAGGAACCGTCCTTATTTTTCTTCAGGCTGCTCTCCAGATATGCACTGAATCCCACACCTTTTAACAGATCGGCATCGGTCTTTTCGTTGTTGGCGGCTTTGATGACCTGAAACGGCTGTTTGATCACATCTTCCAGAGAAGTTACGGTACGTTCTACCGTCTGAACCAGATCTCCCTCGTCATTACACTCCAGATCATGTTCTCCCGGGTCTGCCAGATATCCGACAGGCGGAGTCAGTTCTTTAACGTAATACTTTCCGAGATAGAGGTCTGCGACTTCTGCATTTCCCTCTGTATCCGTAGTCAGGGTTGCAATCTGTGTTCCTGCCGGGTAAAGAACACCTGTCTGTCCATCTGGATGTACGATATCTTCACGGGCATACAATCCGTAAACAGCACCCTCAAGGGTTGCATCTCCCTGTGCGGTCTTTCCGGTTTCGGAATCCTCTTTTACCAGTTTGATCTTCGCATTGATCCGCTCATTCTGGAACGTATGGTTGAAAGAAACCGTTGCCTCTTTGTCTGTTGTGTACTGGAAGGTAAAGGAGTACACATCCTCGCCGTTTCTCACATATCCAGCTGGTGCACCCAGCTCTTTCATGTAGTAGCTGTTGGCTATCGGCAGGTCTGCCTGATATACGGCTTTTCCGTCTGTTCCGGTCACTGCTTTCTCAATGAGAGTATCTTTCTTGACCACAATGGTTCCGTCCGCTGCTTTGATGTCATTTCCGGCATACAGACCATAAGTGCCGCCCGGAAGGTATTTCCTGGTTTCCTTATCCTGCTTGTATACACTTACGCTTGCTTTCTGGCGGTCATTTTTGAATGTCACGCTTCCCATGACCTTTTCTACGTTGCTTCCAGCATAGGAAAGGGTGATCTCCTGGCTTTCGCCTGTGCATACCAGATTTTGTGGTGCCTGCATTTCTTTTACTACATATTTCCCCAGATATAGATTATCCAGTGTGGCACTTCCGTCATCTCCGGTGGTAAGTCCGGCTTTGACTAATGCGTCTTTTTTGTAGACTACTGTTCCGTCTGCGGATACAATGTCCGACGCGGCATAAACGTTATAAACCGCACCTTTCTGTTTCTGCTCGGTATAAACAAAGGAAACACCATCATCAGTTACCTTTGCCCCAGTCAGAACTTCTCCTAATTTATAAACAGTCAGGCTTGCCATCTGTTCAGCATCAGTAACGGTCTGTTTTACAGTGCCGCCGATGACCAGGTTCACATCGTAAGCCTTAGTGTCCAGCAGGTATCCGTTTGGTACGGAGATCTCTTTCAGGTATACGGTATCCTGTGTTTTTGTGATCGTAACGCTGGAAGCTCCGTTGTCATCTGTGGCCGGCATCTTCGTGATCAGGTTCTTTCCGTCCTTGTCACTGTAAACGCCATAGACTGCACCTGCGATGGCTTTGTTGCTCTTGCGGTCCTTTTTTACGATTTCTAGAGTTGCCTGTTTTACCCATGAAACTTTAAAATCCACATATTTCTCATCGGTCACGCCCTCGCCAAATACCAGGGCAAGGTCCTGTGTCTCGCTTCCGGTGGTGATCTTATAAGCGGAGTAGTCTTTGATGATGCTTCCTTTCATGGTGGAAGACCATTCCCCTTTGACATCCACAGCCTGTGTCAGCGGTGCGGATAAATAAAATTTGGTACCGCCGCAGATTTCCACGGATGCACCTACACTGCTGGTCTTTCCGGTTGTCACATTATGCAGTCTGACACCGGACGGCAGTTTCATGGTGATGGTCTGCAGTTCGGATGCCTTGAAGGTGATCTCTTCGGTTCTCTGGCTGTTGCCACTGATATATGCGGTAACATCTGCATTGGAGAAACTCATATCCACTTCCGGGATCTCCGGCTGGCTCATGCAGTAATTGTAGAGTTCCATTGCCAGAGCCTGTCCGGTTGCATTCGTACCAGAAAAAGCGTCACCGCTGTTATTTGCATAGGATGCTGCCAGATGGACAATGATAAACTGTTTTCCGGCTGAAAAATCAGGATGTTTCTCAGAAAAAAATCCATTTTCACCGGATGCTTTGGTTCCGTAGTAGCACACTTTTGCCAGTGCTTTGCTGTCACCCAGTTTGGTGATCTTGTAAACACCATCCCCAGGTCCCGCTTTGGATGGCTGCACACAGTAGGCAGTTGCAGACACATTTCCAAATTTAACGGTATATTTATAGGTTACATAGGAGCCCAGACCGTAGTCTGCATAATAGTATGCAGTCCCTCTTGTCACATTCACGTCCTGGGTTGCTCTTGTACTGGTATTGACTGCGGTGAATGAAACGGTTTCCCCATCTTCCATTGCTATCAGGTCAATATCCTGTTCCCCTGCCTGCTCCAGAACATCGCTGAGTGTCAGCCCGGATTCTACATCGGTTGTATTTTCCGTTTCGGATTCCTCTAATGCGGCATCAAACTCGGATTCAGAAAGTCCATCCTGAAATTCGGATTCTGTTTCTTCCGGTTCTTCTGTCTCCGCTTCCTCTGTTTCAGATTCAGCTGTCTCCGGCTCAACAATTTCTGTCTCTACAGGCACTGTCTCAGTTTCTTCCTGCGAGGCAGCTTCCTCATCATCAGAACCTGTATCCTCTTCGGTAACTGCCTGTTCTGTCTGCGGTTCACTCTGAGCTGCTGTCACAGGCTCTTTTACGATCAGATTTCTCCCAATCTGATAAACCGGGTGGTTCTGGTTGACTGGCTCCACATAATAAACGGCATGGTAAGTGTCTGCATGGCTGGTGCTGAAGTTCTCCCCGGCGTCATTCTCTGCTTTCTGGAATATCACTTTGACTTTGCTTTCGTCCTTAATTTCCAAATTTGTAAAATCCGTGGAAACATCAAAGTCCTGTCCGACTTCCAGCTCCAGATCGGTGGCTTTTACCACTTCCTCTTCATCCAGCAGATCCTTTACACATTCATATGCTGGCGGTTCTACCGCTTTTGGTTCTTCTGAAGCATAAACGGTCAGTGGTGAAATGACTGTGGATAAGATGGTAACTGCGGCCATCACCCCGGAAAGGATCCTCCTGAATCGATATTTATTCTTCATGTTTTCTACCTCTTTCTTCTTTTTCTTCATTTAGCATAAGAACAGCCGGATGTTCCCACCCGGCCTGTCTGTTCTCATTATTCTGTTACCTTGCATCGTCTGTCCGTCTTGGATTCTGCAGACAGGCATAGGTACTTTTGTCATACCGCCATGCCTTATCCCCGTCCAGATTGGCAAGCAGATGCTTCCGCACATTTTTGTATTCGTCCCCGATCAATCCGAGGCGAAGCAGAAAGGTGCGGAACGTAAATGCCGGGTTATCCCCTATTTCCGTCTTTTTTGCATGGGTACAGGATTGGTTGATCGCCTGTGCGGATATGGCAAGTGCCAGTGTGATATTCGACCGGACTTTTCCTGCATGGAGGGTGCTTTCAAAACAACGCCATTCCAGTGTTCCCTTGGAAAAAACAGCATGTAGGTTTAAGGCATAATACCTTGTCCAGTTGTAATGCTCGGAGCTTCCGTCATTTCCCTCATACCATGCCCTTTTGAATTTTTCCATCGTGATGGTGCTGTTTGGCATCCGGCGGATCTTCTCCAATACCATAGGACGGACTTTCTGGCAATACTCATCTTCCCTTCTCGTCTGTACATTTAAGGCTTTGAACAGAATATCCTCTTTGCAGTACATGATCGTCAGTGCATTTTTCAGACTCCTTGGTGTATGATTGGATGCGTCCACATGGACATGCATGCCACAGGATGAATTGACAAAAGCACCTGCGTTTTTGACACACCGCACCACTTCCTGGAGTTTCCCCATTTCCGAATATTCCAATTTCGGGGATACCATTTCTGTCGAATAATCTCCATCGGCATCTATTACAGTACCATTTGCCAGCCTTTCACAGTCGATACTGCTGTCCCTTGAAAATTTCCACGTTTTTCCATCTGAATCTTTTACACACTAGGAATCGTAAGAACGGATATGATATGGCTCTGTTCCGAACATTCTTCCAATCGCAACAGCCGCATCATAGCGGCTGATACCTGTCATCTCAATCTCTGTACCAAAATACTGGTCTTTTAGGTCGATCTGCTTCACCCACCCTTCGCTTCTGGAACAGGTGAGCCGCTTTGGATCTCTTCATCTACTGCTTTCAAATTTCTGCCTATTGCTTCAATGACATTGACAGTGACACCATTACCGGCCTGCTTGTAAAGCTGGTTATCCGATGTTTCTTTTTCCATCTTGGAAATCTGACCATCCCGGTATCCCTGCAGCCGCAGACACTCCCTTGGCGTCAGCCTGCGGATTCTGCCGTGGTAAATCACTCCATGACGGTCAGTTGCCGTAATGGTGAACATTGGCTCTTCCGGTTCTTTCATCCTTCTTCCATTCTGGCGGACTTTTTCCCTGGCCGGTGTCAGCACTGCCCTTGGCGGTTCTTCCACCAGCACCCCGGAACTTTCGCCCCTGTGATTATGGATGCTGGAATCCTGTCTGGTATTCAGACATCTTGCAACGTCTGTCACCAGCGGCGGAGGGGAGATATCTACAAAATGCAGTGTTCCCTGCTGGTTTCCGGTCGTCAGGGTATGGGCGATCTCATGCCCGACTCTTCCCCTGCGGCTGTTGATTCCCGGATATCCGAGATCGATGCTGTCCCCCTCGTAGGCCATCTTGTATCCTTTTCGGGTGTTTTCCTTGATTGGGATACCGACTTCGTATAATCCGGTCTTGCCGCCCATACCACCAGCCCCGCTGGTCAGCGTGCAGCTCAGTCCTTCTTCTGCGTAGACTCTTTCTCCCTGTTTGCCAGCATGGACTTGTATAAGAGCTGTTCCATTTGCTTTTGGGAAAGGTAATATTTTTCCGGCACATCTTCCATCAAGATATCCGACAATATACACCCGCTTCCTTGACTGGGGGACTCCGAAATCCTTGCTGTTAAGCACTTTCCATTCGACATGATACCCCAGTTCAGATAGCGTACTGAGGATGGTGTGAAACGTCCGCCCTTTGTCATGCGAAAGCAGACCGGGTACGTTTTCAAGGAGAAAATACGCAGGTCGTTTGTCTGCAACCAGTCTGGCAACTTCAAAGAAAAGGGTTCCTCTTGCATCGGCAAATCCTTCCCTTCGTCCAGCGATTGAGAATGCCTGGCAAGGAAATCCCGCACATAAAAGATCAAAGTCCGGCATTCGTTCTGTTTCAATATTTCTTGCGTCATTGCAGAACCACTCTCCTTCCGTATCAAACAGCACCCGGTAGTTGTGGTCTGCATATGCATCTGCTTCACAGTGTCCGACACAGATGAAGCCTCCTGCCCTCTGCAGCCCTTCTCGGAATCCTCCGATTCCACTGAAAAGGTCAAAAAATCGAATTGTTCCGGCTATCAGCCTCCCTTCGCTGCGAAAAAAAACAGTGCAGATTTCTCTGCACCGTCTCAGTCTTTTAGTTTCTGTTTTTTGATGTCTATTCTTCTGCATCCTCTAGCTCTGTTGTTTCTGGTTCCGTCTCTTCGGTTTCCGACTCTGTTTCATCCGTTTCCTCTTCGTCTGCTTCGTCTGACGCTGTTTCATCTGGCTCCTCGGTTTCCGGCTCTGTCGGCTCTTCTGACTCTGGCTCTTCGGCTTCCGATTCTGTCGGTTCTTCCTCTGTTTCGGCTTCTTTCAACTCCGGCTCTTCATCCGTTTCTGATTCTGCAGACTCAGCTTCTTCCAGTTCCGTTTCGGATGGCTCTTCTTCCGGTTCCGTAGCTTCTGCTGATTCCGCTTTCCATTTGGCTTCCTCTTTTTTGAGTGCTTCTTCGATCAGTCCGATCAGGAAGTCTTTCTGTTTCATGCCGTTCTTGGCGAGGACTGCTTTCAGTCTGGAAAATAAATCCTCGGTTACCTGTACTGCTACTGTTCTTAAATCTGCCATGTTCGTCTTTTCTCCTTTTCTTGCTATGTGTTCTTCAATTACCATCTCAAGGTATTTTGGTATGCTGATTCCTAACTCTTCGACCTCCAGTTTTACTTTCTCATGCAGCTCTACCGGGATCTTTCCGCATATGTTTTTCATCTCCATTGCGTTTGTTCTCCTTTCTTTTTTCTATACACAACATACCCTAAAACGTGACAGAAAGCTATTCACAATACCCAACGAATATGAAACCTTCAAAAGCACCCAAAGGATGCAGATCTAATAACATTCAATAGGCATCACCCCTTTCAAAGATCCGTGATTTATACTAATTTGACTGCTTGAATTTTAGCTATTTTATCGCCGGGAAAGACTTGACTTGTTCAGAATGCATCCTCAAGCCCGGAGAGAAAATCCAGCATCTGTGATGGGATTTCTTCCTTCTTTGAAACACTTTCCCCGGAGCCTGAAATGGAAACACCTGCCAGTTCTTCCCGGATTGCCTGCCGGATACTTTTCTCCAGCTGGTTGTTTTCCTGATCTTTTAAGATCACTTGAACCAGATAGCTGCTCTTCTGCCCATCCGGAACACTTTGCAGGATCTCCCATGCCTTTTTGTGGTCCGGGTTATCAAGGTTCAGGCGGAACGAGAAAACGGGTCTCTTTACTTCGCGCACATCTGCCCCACAATCCGCTCATAGCCGGAAGCGTTGGCGTGTACGTCTGTCAGGTAAACCTGCCAACACAGCCCGTCCTGCGGTGTCACGTGCCGTTTCAGAATGCTGGCTCCGCCGCCCATGATTACAGACGGAATTGCCTTCAGATCGAACCCGGCTTCCATAATTGCAGACAGTATTTTCTCCGTGTAGAGCCTTCCCTGCCGGACAATGATTTCTTTTGCGACCGGGTCCATGCTACAGCTCTGACCGTTCAGAACACGTTCAATCTGAATGTCCGTTACAGACAGTCCAGTATTTCTGCGTACCTGTTCGGTAATCTCATCCACACACCGTATCACACCAAGCTCCAGGCTGCGGCAGGTTGCGGCGTTTGGAACACTATTGTCCAGCCGCATCAGGTCTACGGTCCAGCCGCCGATGTCTGCTAGAAGAACAGAAGGCTCATCCCGAACACATTCCGGGTGGAGAGCCAGTGCCGAGTAACCCTGTGGGAACAGTTTTACATCCTGAATCTGGATCTCATAGCTTTCATCCTCGTACCGGAAACGCAAAGGCTGCTCTTTCCGAAACAGATATTCCCGGAAACCTTTTTTCTCCCTGCCAAAACTTGCCAGTGGGAGGCCGGCTGCCAGAACCACATCTGTTTTCCTCTCTCCCCGGCGATAGCGGATTTCCTGGGCAATAGCTGCCATTGTCAAAAGATAATAATTGTCATTGGAAGTCTTGCTTCTCACCAGCGTCTGCCGCCCGGTTCCACACACATAAAATTTCCCATTGTACTGCAGGACATTCTGCATGGTGTACGGCTCGTAATCATACCCGGTCAATCCTGTCGGGAAGCACACATGGGGAGTTTTGATGTAAGCGCTTAGTTTTTGGGTAACTAGATATTCGCCGGTTCCTAACTCATAATGATAGCAGATAGATTTTTACTCCACTTCTTTGATAGGAGGTAGAAATTCACTACATTTGGAGGTTTCATTATGAGTGATAAACGAGCCCCAAGGCGTTCCTTGGATGATTGGATGGAACTGGTGACTGAATGCAGGCAAAGTGGATTAACCGATGCTGCATGGTGTGAAGCACAAGGTATTTCTCCAAGTTGCTTCTATAATGCTGTTTCCCGTCTACGCAAAAAAGCCTGCCAGATACCAGATCCGATTGGCAGAGCCAGCACTCTTGATCTTACATCCCACAAACAGGATGTAGTTCAGATTGCTATAGAGCCGGAAACTTCTCCGGCAGAACTGTTTCAAGATGAAAGAAGCAGTTCTATGTACCTTGACAAT
>ERZ1673739.2209-NODE-2209-length-17239-cov-21.520717_pt1 | contig 17239 bp, 19 predicted proteins | sample MGYA00580210_ERZ1673739 | MGnify/ENA primary metagenome ERZ1673739 (study PRJEB41218, sample SAMN15661749) | gut metagenome | host: Homo sapiens | place: Canada: London | collected 2015-08-20/2019-03-30 | study: EMG produced TPA metagenomics assembly of...
TAATTTGTGGCTTGACAAGCAAGCCATCGGATTTATCTTTCCGATTCACTATAAATAAAAATCTGAGGATATGTCATTGTCCTCAGATTTTTTTATAATTTAACGAATTTAATTTGTTCTGACCTACATATTTTTAAGCTCATTTTCTATTATTTTAGGTACTTCCTCAATATTCACGCCAAAGGCAATAGCTATTTCTAAGTGAAGTTTCTCCTGTGCCTCTTTAAAAAATATATTTTCTATAGTTCCTTCCTTTTTGCCTTCCCTTTTTCTATCTAAATTCTTTTCATATATGGTCTTAATAAGCATCAACATATTTTCACTGTCACAATTTTTCAAAAACGTTTTGTAATAATCCGATTGCACTTTCATATTTTTACTTTGAATTTCTATAGTTTTAAGACTAGGAATTTTGCGTATAAGCTCCTTTATCTGTTCCTTTGTCATTATCTTTCTCATAAAAACATTGGTATCTGTCGGTGTGTATATTATTTCCTTTTCTCTGTAGGAATATAACTTGTAATACTTCTTTTCAGTATTCATACCTATTTCGTCTCCACCTAAAATGCCCTCAATACGACATACCCCAACATTTCCATACATTATATTTTCATCTACATTAAACATATTTAACCTCCAAAACAAACTATACTACTATACACTACTTATATTTTATCATCTTTTTGTACTATAATGTAAGTTACAATTTTGTTAAAATACTTGACGAAAATATCTATATAATATATAATTTAGGGAGTATGCTAATATAGCTCAGGAGGTAGAGCGCAACATTGGTAGTGTTGAGGTCACGGGTTCAACTCCCGTTATTAGCTTATTCAGAACAAATTAACGACCTTAATTTGTGGCTTGCTTGCAAGCCATCGGATTTATCTTTCCGATTCACTATAACAAAAGCCCTGTAATCTATATGGTTACGGGGCTTTTTTTATGTTTTGTAATATTGCACATATTATTATATTTTCAATTTTAGGGGACTATTTGGGGACTATTCACCCAAAAATAAATTATATTCCTTTCCTTTTTAGGTACTCCGAAATCTCCGAATACTTATTTTGTTGATATTGTCTTTAAGCTATAATACCAATGCTTTTGATAGTATATATATTATATAAATGTTAGCACTTAAAGGCTGTTTATCCTGACTAATTCCCCTATTATTATATTTTTGTAGTATTTTGTAGTATATTTTACTTTGGCAATTTCTTGTCGGTAGTTTTTCTTGGTAGTTTTTCCTGTTAGTTTTTATGTATTATATCATTTTCTAGGTATTACCTTTTACCCTGTTGGTATCGGGGTTTATATACTTGACAAACACAAGCAACCTATTTATAATCTTTTTGTAATTGTTTAGTTTGATGAAAATACTACACCCTTAACTATTGACGATAATCTAAAAAAATAGATATTATCAGTTTTAGATACCACTAAAAATAAATTTGACATTGTAAAATATTTTTACATTATAAAAATATTGATTATTCCATTAATAACTATAATTCTCTTAGCGACATTGTAATAAACATTCGATTAAAAACAAAGGAATATTCTATCGACTTTAACGATATTGATTTAATCTTTAACAGGTTAAATAATTATTTTAAATTTCTCGCTAGAGTATAAAAAATATAAATCAAGGTGATTAAATGACGGTACAAGTAGGCACAATAACACAAGATATAATAAATATATTAGGTATAACCTATATCAAGCCTGATACTCCTATTCTACTTGGTGATACTAACATCAAACATATGCAAACATCACACCCTGCCGATTATCAAAAGTATGGTAGTCACATTGCAAATATACTGTGTTTCCCCGACTATGTTGGTATAAATAAAAAGGATAATTCCCTAGAATATGTAAAAGAGTTTGAAATTGACAATGAATTTGTAAAAGTTGCTGTTAGAATTTCTTTAAATGGTAATGTATTTGCTAGGTCAATGTATATACTAAATAACAATAGAGTAAAGAACTTTATAACAAAAGGAACTTTAAAAAAGGTTTGACAAAGGCTGTTAGGCTGTGTATAATAAAGATATAGAAAGTATATAGTTAGTTTTGTATAATATTTTTTTATTGTAATAAACTATATATAGGAATTAAAGGGCGGAACAGGCAGCCGTCACCCCTCGCAAGAGGTTAGGAGATGTGGGAATTGTCACCCCACTTAATTTCTGTATTCAGTTAGGCAGGTAGTCAATGATTACCTGCCTTATTTTTTTAAGGAGCTTCAGCGTAATAAAAAGTACCCTTGAATTAACTTTAAATATGTGCTTATATTGGTGGCCATTCTTTTAATTCTTTATTTTTTTCAAAAGCCTTCTTCAAATCGTCATCAATTTCTTCCTGTGTCCAGCCCTCATATTGATTCTCTCTAGGTCCTTCATAATATCCATTTTTTAATTCATTATCAGCCATTAGATTTCACTCCTCTCAATTCCATAACTTTTTTCAAATTATTTTAAATATTTTATTATTAATTTTCTTGAGTATATCCTTTGTTTATATGGCTGTCAACCTCTTTATCAAAAAATCACTTGTAAACAGTATATAACCAACATCGTATTTATATCCCCACTAAAATCAGACTTCTAACGGTTTATTTGCCCCACCTATTTTATATATTGAAAGGGTGATTGCTTATAATTTGAGTAATTAACTTTGGAATATATGAAAGGGGGTAGGTATTATGTATAATTAAATATGCTATTTGACTATATTATTTTTAATTATTTACATAATAAAAAAGATGCTAACTTCAGTAAAATTTGAAATTAGCACCTTTTCTTATTTTCTTAGTCTAAGTCTACATTTTCAGCTTTTTCATTACTATATGAAATTCCATTGTAATATCCTAAAAAGCTAAAAAATAAATCTGATTTAAGGAAAAAACAATCTCTATCACTATTTAATAAATCTGCACCAGAGCAATCCACATTATACCATTTGCCGTTGATTTGTACTATATTCCATTCGTGTTTCATTGATTTACTTATTACAACATCACAAGGGATATTTAATTTTGTTAATATATTTTTATAGGCAATAGCAAAGGCTCTACAAACACCTGTTCCACTTTCATATAACATTAAATCATCAGAATTTTTTAAAGTCCAATCGTAGTCATAATTATCAATTAAGTAATCGTAAACAAACTTTGCTTTTTCGTAGTCAGTTTTATATTCTTGAGCCTGTTCAACAATAGGTTCAACTACATTATCTATAAACTCTCTTTTTTCTTTTATTTGCTGTGGATTATATTTATATTCCACAATTATTTTATCTACCTTATTGCCATTCATTTTAAATTTAGCCGAATGTTTTACATACCAAGCATTTTCACTTCTACTAACTAGGTAAGTAAATTCATTTTGAGCTTCTTCTTGAGAATACTTATATTTAGACATATCAATTTGTTTTGCGTAAGTTGATATACCATTTTCCAATTTATCTCCGAAAGGAGATGCAAACCCAACACAACAATTAGTTATAGCAGTGATAATTGTAATAATAACAGCACAAAATTTTTTCATAAAAAATCCCCCTTTTAAATCTAAAAATTTTCTTGAATTATGAAGAAATGAAAACAACCTCTACGGGAATGTATGTAGGTTATCTTGTATTATACAGGTTAACATATCCTAAGTCTATAGACAAATTTAATAAATTTATATATAATAAATTATATATATTTAACGAAAACTTCTAGGAGGGCGTAATTATGGCTGTAAATAAGGATACTAGAAAAATTAAAGAAGCCGGCGAATATACAACAAGTCCAGCAAGAAGAAAAGCTAATAATAAATTTGCAAAACAAAACTATGAAACCGTTGGTTACAAGTGTAAAAAAGGAATAAAATCTATACTGGAAATTATTGTTAAAAACACAGGGGAAAAATCTGTTTCTAAACTTGTTGAAAAAGCTGTTATAGAATATGTTAAAAATTTAGAACATGGAACAAATGTATTAGCTAGTGCTGAAGAAGATTTGTTATTATTAAAAGATATATTGAAATACGACAATGAAAACAGATGTCTTTATCCCCTAGACCATCTGGATTATCTCGAGGACTTATGTTATATGTATTATGAAAATCGTAAAGATAAAAAAGACTTTGAATTTAGCCCCATTCTTATAGACTTTTTAAAACCATATAATGATGAATATTGCTGTATAGAAGACCCTAAAAAACTTTATAAACTTGTTTATTATGCAAATTCGTCTTTTTATGATTACACTGACGATGATGACGATACAGAGGAAGAAGATGAAACAAAAAAGAAATAAAATATTATTAAATTATTCCTGAATATCTAGGATTATTGTACCCAGTCTATGACATTTTACTATTTCAAACTCTTGACTATATATAACTTTAATGTTAATATAAATGTACAAGAGGGAGCAACAAAGGTTGCTACCCCACCTATAAGTTAAAAATAACCGCTTAGTCTGGGGAGATTGGGGCGGTTATTTTAATATGTATAGCATTACAAGTAATGCAAGAATATTCTGAACAATAATCAAAAAGAACATCATTTTCAAATAATCTTTCATATCGCATATAAATCCCCCTTTCATATACTCCCGAAAATAAAATCACTTAAATCATAAGTAATCAACACCGATGTATATGGAATGGGTGGGAGTAACCGCCGTTATTCCCTCTTGTAAGCTGACTAAATCAGCCTGACAAATTATAACATAACACTACATTTAAAGCAATAATTTTTCCATTTAAATATGTTACAATGCCAGTATACAAAATCATATTGCAAGAAGTACACAAAAGAAAAATCCCTGTAATCTAACTATTTACAAGGATTTTCATAATATTATACAAAATCATATTTAATTATTTATATAAAAATATAACTGACTATCAATTGATACTAAAATCTATAATCATTTTCTTTCTATACAGTCACAGCATTTTCAAGGTCAATATCCTTGCCCATAACATTCGTTATAATAATAGCTACCTGCTTATGGTTATTGCAAACACTATAACCACACAACATAGGTCCTTTTCTGAAAAATAGCATTATTTCAGCATTTTCTTCTCCATATGTCTTTCCGTCATATTCCCAGCCATTTTCTTTTAATTTGTTAACATATTCTCTGTCAACATCATCTCCTGATGAAAACTTACTTTTGTCGTACTTAAAATCGTATATATACCCCTGTCCTACAAAACCATCTACATCTATTTTTTCATTTCCCAATAAAGTAGCACCACTGAAACTTCCGTAGTCAGGCAAGTCACTATAGTCCTTATAAAATTCTGTACTTCCAGTAATTTTAACTATTTTATTTTCACTATCCCATTGAACAGTATAGCCAAAAGTTTCTGCTACAAATCTGGCAGGTGCTAATGTTCTGCCATTTACTATTACAACCGGTGCGTCTAACTGTACTTCCTTGCTATTTACAGTTGCTATCTTTGCTCCAACTGTCATATTTACTGTTGTATCGCCCTTTTTAGCTGTTATTGTCTTTGTTTCTGCATTAAAATCAATATTAGCACCAACAGCCTCAAATATTGCTCTTACAGGTACCATTGTTCTACCATCTATAACAGTAGGTGGCACTTCTGCTGATATTTCGCTACCATTAATCTGTAATGAAATACTCTTTTCTCCACCATATACTGCTGAAACTCCACCTAATAACATTGTAGCTGAAAGCAAAACGCAAAATACATTTTTTATACTCTTTTTCATAAACTTTCCACCTTTTCTAATTGTATGTATTAAGTATAATAAAATTTATTTTCTATGTCAATAAAGTGCGTAATTACTCTTTTCTACAAAATAAATTAACTCCCAAATTTCAGACTTCATTGTCCAAAAATTGAGAGTTAATAAAAAATTATTTACTTTCTTCAAGCATTTTCTTTAAAAGTTCTGTATTTTTTGAACTCTTAATAACTTCAACCATTATTTTCTTATCGTAAAAATTAGTGCCAAATGATAAAATTCTATCGTCTTTAGTACAAATCAATGTTATTATGCCAGCCTCTTCAGCCTCAGCCATAGCTGTAACTTGCCAACCATTTTTTTCTACTTGTTCAGCATAAGTTTCAACTACTTTATCTAAGCCACTAAATCTTGATTCATCATACTTAAAATCATATATATAAGAATGACTCTTAAAATCACTTAATTCTACAGTCATTTTATCTACAAGATTAGCACCACTAAAAGTTCCATAATCCAAAACATCGCTATATTCATCATAATACTTTTTGCTTGATGAAGTTGCTGTTGCTTTTGTAGTTGTTTCAGTTGTTGATTCTGTAGTTGTTTCTGTTGAAGTTTCTGTTGTTGTTACAGTAGTGGTTTCTGTTGTAGTTTCTGTACTACTTTCCTCGCCAGTAATTTTTACTATCTCGTTTTCAGCGTCCCATTGAACAGTATAGCCAAAAGTTTCTGCTACAAATCTGGCAGGTGCTAATGTTCTGCCATTTACTATTACTGCCGGTGCATCTAACTGTACTTCCTTATTGTTTACAGTTACAGCATTTGCTCCAACAGTCATATTTACTGTTGTATCGCCCTTTCTAGCTGTTATTGTCTTTGTTTCTGCATCAAAGTCAATATTAGCACCAACAGCCTCAAATATTGCTCTTACAGGTACCATTGTTCTTCCATCTATAACAGTAGGTGGCACTTCTGCTGATATTTCACTACCATTAATCTGCAAAGAAATATTGCTTTCCTCACCATATGCAACAGTAACTCCACTAAATAACATACCTGTTGACATTAATACACATAATGCCTTTTTCAAGTTCTTTTTCATAAAAACACACCCTCTTTATAATTATTATATTTTCATTATAATAATCATAACTACCTGTGTCAATATTTTTATTTAACATTGTTTAAAAATCAATTTGCACTTTGGTATATTCTTTTCCATTTTCCTGCTCTATATTGACAAAATGAAACAAGCCAGTTTACAAACCAACCTAAAGGCACTACATACCATATAACCTCAACACCAAATTTAGGAGAAAATACTACTGCCACAAAAACTCTTATAAAAAGGTTTGCCAAGTTGGCAACAGTAAACATTACCATATCCCCTGCACCTCTTAAAAGACCGTCTACAGCCATTTTAAAGCCTATCATACTGTAGAAAAAGCCCATATATGCCATAAGATTATATCCTGTGTCAAATGCCTCTTTTGTAGCATCTCCGCCCATAAACAATGACATAATCTGTCCATTAAACAATTCAATAACAGCTAAAATTACTATACCGGATATAATAACCATAATGTTTGCACATTTGTAGCCCTGAGGTACTCTCTCCATTTTTCCAGCACCTATATTCTGAGCTGTATATGATGACAAGGCATTACCTATAGCTGCCATAGGCACGACACATACTGACTCTATTCTCATAGCTGCTGAAAAGCCGGCAAGCACTTCTGAACCAAAGTTATTTACTGATGACTGTACAAGCATAAGACCTATTGAAACAGTAGACTGTTGTAATATAGACGGAAAAGCTATTTTAGCCATTGTTACAAGCTCTGAAATATCAAATAGAGCTGTTTTACCTATCTTCAATTTTCTTAACTGCATCATAAACACTAAAAATGACAGTACAACAGAAATACCCTGTGCAATAAATGTTGCCCAAGCTACACCAACTACACCCATATTAAAACGGGTTACTAACAATATATCCAATATAATATTTAATACAGATGAGAATATAAGAAAATACAAAGGTATTTTGGATTTTCCAAGGGCATTAAACATTGATGAAACTACATTGTACATAAATAGGAATGGTAAGCCTAAAAAGTAGATATTCAGGTACTCCACAGCCATATCTATTACATTTGACGGTGTATTTAACAGTATAATTATCTTTTTACTAAACATTAAGCCAAATACACCTAAGAATATACTTACAGCCAAAAAGGCAATGAATGCCGTAAAAACAGCTGTTTTCATTCTCTTGTACATTTTTGCACCAAAGTATCGACTAACTGTAACAGATGCCCCAATTCCTCCACCAATGGCAATACAGATAAAAACTGTAGTCAAGGAATAGGAAACACCAACTGCTGCCAAGGCTTCTTCCCCTACATATCTGCCAACAACGGCTGAGTCTGCCATAGTATACATTTGCTGAAAAAAGTTACCTATAATCATAGGCAAAGCAAAAATAAAAAGAGCCAATATAGGCTTTTTCTTTACTAAATAATCATTTTCCATTTTTATTCCTCTTTTTCTCTATGTGTTCATACTTCAATTATACTATTATGTATTTGCCATTGTCAAATTAAATGTGGCTTGTTCACAAGCCATCGGATTTATCTTTCCGATTCATTAAAAAAGGGAGTGCCTAAACACTCCCTTTAAAAATTCAATATTCATTAATGAACCTTGAGAATTTCTGAGTCCTTATGTATTTCTTCCAATTCATTTGCAAGGTCATTAAGCTCTGTATTAAGTCTATCCATAATCTTATCATCAACCTTGTGATGTAAGAAGATATGCTCCATACGTTCATAAGCACTTCCCGTCTTTTCAGCAAGCTCAATATACTTATCAATATTGTTAAGCTGACTAGACATTTTAAAACGTGTAATATCGTCTTTTATAAATTCGATAATTTCTCTCTGGTCTGCATACTTACCCTTTACCATAGCATAAGGTCTCATACGCTGAAGGAAAAATTTATCCTTTCTTGTAATATTGAAAACGTAAGAAACAACCAAGCCATTACCTAAATCAAAATTTGCTATGTGCATACGGCTATCGAAAACCTTAATATCCGTTGCCCCAAGCTGTTTAAGGTTAAAAGCGATAATATCGCCACTTACAGTATTTTGATTCATAAAATCCCTCCTCTGATATTTTATTCATACATAATTACAAGATATGCAGTAGAAACAATAATAGACATAATCATAAGTGGGAAACCAATCTTAAAGTAGCTACCAAATGTGATTTCGTGTCCATCTCTCTTACTGATACCTGAAAGAACAACATTAGCTGATGCACCAACAAGTGTACCGTTACCACCAAGACAAGCACCAAGAGATAATGCCCACCAAAGAGGTGCAATATCCATACCACTCTTACCCATTGTAATAATAAGTGGAATAAGTGTTGCAACAAAAGGTATGTTATCTAAGAATGATGAAAGTATAGCAGAAACCCACAAAATAAGCAAGAGCATAAGTAAATCGTTGCCCTGTGTTACATTAATAAGGAATTTTGCCATCATATCAATAACACCTGTCTGCTGTAAACCACCTACAACACCGAAAAGACCAACAAAGAATACAATAGTAGGCCATTCAACTGTTGCAATAATTTCTTCTGGGTCTGCCTTTCCGTGGCTGAGGAATAATATAACTGCTGCAGCTGCAATAGCTATTGTAGCAGACTGTATACCTAAAGCATCGTGAAGCATAAAAGCAACAACAACGCAAATCATTACAACAACACTCTGAATAAGAAGTACCTTATCCTTAATAGCCTTGTTTTCGTCTAATTCCATAACTGCCGCCATTTTTTCTGGTGTAACATGAAGCTTTCTACCGTAAATAAAGTAGAAACATAATATAGTAAGAATACCAATAATAACAGCTGGAACACCTGTATTTACAATAAAGTCATTGAAACTAAGACCTGCTGCACTACCAATCATAATGTTAGGTGGGTCACCAATAAGTGTAGCTGTACCACCAATATTAGATGCTAAAATCTGTGTAATCAAAAATGGTACTGGATTAAGTCCAAGCATTTCTGTAACAGCGATTGTCATTGGACCAACCAAAAGTACAGTTGTTACGTTATCAAGGAAAGCAGAAAGAACGGCTGTAATAATGAAGAATAAAATCATTATTATCCAAGGCTTACCTTTTGATAATTTGGCTGCTTTAATAGCTATGTATTCAAACAAGCCGGAAATTTTTACTACTGACACAAAAAGCATCATACCTATTAATATACCAACAGTGTTAAAGTCTATGTAAGATGCTAAACTCTCTACGTCAAGTATCTGACAGACCAATAACAAAGTTGCACCAGCAACAGCTGCCAAAGCACGATGAACTTTTTCTGTCATTATTGCTGCCATAGTGACAACAAAAATAATAATTGAAATAATCTGTTGTGCGTCCATAATTTCCTCCATTTATGTTTTTTTATTTTCAAAATCATTATACGGCAGTTTTTCTTACTATTCAATATTTATAAACATATTTTTTAGGCTATATTTAATATAAAATATATGTTATACTACAGTTTTTTAGGCATTTTGTCTAAAAAATAACAATATCTAACAATAAAATCACAATATATTATATTTTTAAATTTTTCCTAAAAAAAGTGGTTACCCATTAAGGTAGCCACTTTTTGCTATATAAATATTGCAAATACTATTAAAATAATCAACAAAGAAAAGCCATAAATACTAAAATCCTTTAAATACTTTTTAGTATCTGCTTCTTCCTCCTGACTATAAAATTTATAGGATATTAAACTTGCCATAGACCCTATAAGAGTGCCTAAACCACCAATATTTACACCATATAAAAGCTGTTTATAGTTTTCAGTAAACTTAGAAAGAAGTATTGTTGCCGGCACATTACTTATAAACTGGCTTAAAAATGCACCTATAAACAACTCTTTTCCGTCTATTATGCTTTCGAGAAAAGTTTTAACACTTTCCATATTGCTTAAATTACCTATAAACACAAAAAAGAACACAAAAGTCAAAAGCAGTATGTAATCTACTTTTAAAAACAGTTTTCTGTTGTAAATAGCCATTACAACACTAACTATTACAAAAAGGTATATGTAATTTAAAATATGGAGTACACAGCCTATACAAAGCAAAAACAGCACACCATACACTGCAACACCCTTTTTATCCACAACAATTTCATTGTTTTCTGTATTTTCAACTTCAAACTTTTTATTTTTAACAGTTATACACAAAATAAGAACTAAAACTAAACTAACTGTGGATAAAGGCAACATTGTGCCTATAAATTCTCCAACTGACATATTGGATATGGAGTAAATATATAAGTTTTGTGGATTACCTACAGGAGTAAGCATACTGCCCAAATTTGCTGAAATAGTTTCAAGTATTACAATTTTATCTATGCTCTTACTTTCATTTACAGATTTGAGGAAGAATATTGTAAAAGGCACAAATGTTATAAGTGCCACATCATTTGTAATAAACATACTTGAGAAGAAGCAAAGTATAACCATAAAAAATGTAATTTTCCTGTTAGTATCAGCCTTTTTACTAAGTACATTTCCCAATGCCGTAAAAAGATTTATACTCCTGAAACCACATACAGTTATCATAAGACAGAATAGCAAACTCAATGTCTTAAAATCAATATAACCTACATAATCTCTGCTAGGGTGTACAAAAAAACAGCTTACAAAAGCCAATATTGCCGAAACTGCAAAGACTATATCACTTTTCAAAAATTTCTTTATTTTTTCCATAATACTATCTTGTACAGAGAATACCAATTACTAATACAATTAAAAGTATTGTACCTAAAATTTCACTTATTGAATATGCTACTATACTTGCTACAATTAAAGCTACCACTATTAAACAGCCTGAATTATCTCCTGAAGAACCTCCTGATGAGCCACCACCTCTATAGCCATAGTTTTTCTCATCACAATCACAACTGCCATAACCAGTACAATCTGCACCATGTTCCCCGTCGTGAGGAAATGGATTTCCACCTTCTCCATACATAAAAACACCTCCTAAAAAAATACCACATAAACTCAATTATTTATGTGGCTTAAAAACTATTTTTCTAATTCCTTGTACATTTGTATTGCTGACTTGTGGAAAATTGGGTGCATTGCATAAGGAGCAATATCACTTAAAGGTTTGAGAACAAAGTACCTGTTTTCCATATCAATATGAGGTACTGTCAATTCCTCTGTGTTTATAATTTCGTCTTCATAAAGCACAATATCCAAATCAAGTGTACGAGGACCCCAATGAACCTTTCTCACTCTTTTTGCCTCTTGTTCAAGGGACTGTAAAAAGTGAAGTAACTGTTCTGGGAAATAAAGTGTTTCAATTTCCATACAACCATTTAAAAAGTCGTCCTGCTCTACTCCACCATAAGGCTTTGTAACAATAATATCTGACACCTTATTTACTCTTATATTTTCATTAGCCTTTATACTTTCAATGGCATTGGAAATATACTCTGACTTTTCCCCCATATTTGAGCCAAAGGAAATGTAAGACTTGCTCCACTTTCTGTGTATCTCAACAGATGCACTATCTAAAGGTAAGCCTACAGGAGCCCAAGGCTTTTCCACCTTTACCGTTACTTCGTGAACATTAAAGTTTTTCAGTATACCCTCAGCAATATTTTCTGCAAGAGTTTCTATAAGTTTAAAGACCTTATTTCTGACAATATTGTCTATAAATAAGCTAACCTCACCGTAGTTTACACTTGTAGCCAAATCGTCATTTGATGACCTAGATACAAGCATTTCTGCTGACACAACAAATTTCTGTCCTAGTACGTTTTCTTCTTTAAAAACACCGTGTTTTCCAAAACATTCCAGCTTGTTAATTATAACCTTATCCAACACTATAACTCCTTAATACTTGCCTAATATCTTTTCTGTCATTAGGATTGCTCTTTTGTTTTCCTTTACATTATGAACTCTGACAAAAAGTGAATTTTTAACAACAGCTAAAACACTTGTAGCTATAGTACCTTCAACTCTTTCATCAGATGGCAAATCAAGAGTAAGACCGATTACAGACTTTTTAGAAGTACCTAAAAGCACAGGATATCCAAGAGTATTAAGCATTTCCAATTTATTTATAATTTCAAGATTTTGTTCGTAAGTTTTAGCGAAGCCAACACCAGGGTCTGTACAAATTCTGTTATCATCAATACCAACAGCCTTTGCCTTAGCAATAGACTCCTTCAAGTCATTGAGAACATCATTCATATAGTCAGTATAGTCCATTTCTTTTCTGTTGTGCATAAGACAACAAGAAATATTACCGTCTTTAACTACCTGTGCCATATTTTCATCGTACTTAAATCCCCAAATATCGTTTATTAAGTCTGCACCAGCATCAATAGCAGCCTTTGCAACACCGGATTTATAAGTATCAACAGAAATTGGAATATCAAATTCAGCCTTTATTTTTTCAACAACAGGCACAACTCTGCTTATTTCTTCTTCGTCAGAAATCATAGTGTAGCCGGGACGAGTAGACTCTCCACCTACATCTACAATATCCATACCGTCTTTTATCATTTCTTCTGTGTGCTTTAAAGCTCTGTCAAGGGTGTTATACTTACTTCCGTCAGAAAATGAGTCAGGAGTAACATTTAATATACCCATAACATATGTTCTGTCTTTAAATTCTCTATTACCTATTATCATCAGTATTCAATCTCCATATTTTTCTTGCTGTCGCTCCAATAACACTGGTCTATTGCCTTGCAACTATAGCATTGACGAGAAATCTTGTCTGCAACTGCCAAAATATCACTTAAATCTTTTAATTCCGAACTTTTTTCTCTGTGACTTTCAATAGCATTACAAATTATATCTATTTCATTTTCTGTATACTCACATTTTTTCAATATTTCTCTGGCAGTTTTAACACTTTCTATTTCGTGATTTTCCACAGAAATTGCCCTGCCTATATCGTGGAGAAGTGCAGCCCCATACACTATTTCCTTGTCAATTTTAATACCATTTTCAAAAGCTAAAATATAGGATATTCTAGCTACATCAAGACAATGCTCAATATCGTGTATACAGAAAATTCTATCTTCTTCCTTTTTGGCTAAATCACTCATATATTTAGAATATTGGCTATTTTTCAATATTCTGTTGTATCTAGTCAACTGTTTCACCTCCGAGGAACTTGTACGCCTCACTTAAAAAGCTAAGAGAACCAAATATAATAATAGCTTCACAGCCGTCAGCAAGGGCGTTGTCTATTGCTCTTTCTATTGATGACATAGCCTGTACATTTTTGTTGTGTAATTTTACACATTCAGCTAATTTTTCAGCACTTAAACCTCTTTGGTTGTTAGGTGTTACAGTATAAATGGAAGTAGCAAGGCTTGCTGTAATCTCTACAAGACTTTCATAGTCTTTGTCTGCTAAAACACCCATTACAAAGGCTATTGTATGCTCTGTCAAATAATACTGTATATTTTCTCTTAAAGCCAATGCACCATGAGGATTGTGAGCACCATCTATAATAATAATAGGTTCTGTGCTTACAAGGTCAAAACGACAAGGCCACAAAGCCTTTTCCATACCCTCGTGAACATTATTAATTTCATAGCCCAACTCCTTGAGCTTGTCTATAACTTCAAGAGCTAATGAAGCATTTTCACATTGGAACTTTCCAAGCATTTTTATTTTTACGTTCTTATATTCTTTATAATCAAAAGTTGTTTCCTCAAAACTAAGTTTTGTATTTACAATTTTGCTTACATCTGCCAAAGTCAAATCGGAAATTTTATCTTTTAAAACAGCAAGTACTTCTGAACACTGTCCTGCACTTACTAAAGGAGAACCCTTTACAATACCTATTTTCTGTTCTGTAATTTTTTCGAGAGTGTCCCCCAAAAATTGTGTATGGTCAAGAGCAACTGATGTGAGAACAGAAAGTACCTTGTTGTCTGCCACATTTGTAGCATCTTCCTTTCCACCCATACCACATTCCACAACTGCAAAGTCGCAATCGTTTTGCTCAAAATAATAGTATGCTAAAGCTGTTTCAATTTCAAATGGTGTAGGTCTGTCTGGCATTTTATCTACAAATCTTGAAATAACATCTGTAAGAGAAGCAAATTCGTCTTCACTTATCCATTGACCATTAATGCTGAATTTATCTCTATAGTTCAAAACCTCTGGAGAAGTGTATCTTCCTACCTTGTAGCCTGAGGCTGTAAGAACAGAGGCTATAAAAGTGCCTACTGAGCCTTTTCCATTTGTTCCTGAAATATGTATTAGTTTTACTTTGTCCTGAGGATTGCCCAAAAATTCGCAAAGCTTGCGTACTCTATCAAGACCTAAAACTATTTTTCCACTATTTCCGTTTGCAATATAATCTCTGGCTTGCAAATAATCCACTTTAATCACTTCGCTTTCAATTTTTCATTATATCCTATTTTCTGCAATTTAACAATATTTATTTACACTATACTTTAAATTATCCGTTATCAAATGAACAATATATTGTATAGATACTTCCTAAACGTTGACACAATAATAAAAAAGTGATATTATTATCTCAGTAATAAATATTGTTGGTATACATCTTCAATTTTTATTTATAATTTTGATAGTACATCATATACTATATTAATCGGGTGCAACTCCTGATTTCTCCGCTGCGGAGAGGTTAAATATGAGCAGAATAAAATTAGTTGCATAGAGGGATTCTGTTGCTTGCAGAATCCTTTCTTTATTTTGTGGAGGATTTATGTATACAGCTTTAGAGTTAAGAACTCTTAATATCAAACCAAGAATTAATGATATTTCTCTAAAAATACTAAGTGAATATTATCAAATGTTTTTAGCTCCTTTTATTTACAACTATCACATAGTTTCCAAAACAGAAGAAAAAGACATTAAATTAAATTTTGAATTAGAAAATTTTTGTCACCTTTTAGGTATAGAATCTACAGTCAAAAATTCTGTTCCCTTTAGGGAATTACATAATTACAGAGGTAAAGACGGTTGGAATAATGTATATAACCAAGTTATTGATATTCGTCACTTAAAGAGAATAAACAGAAGTAAATTCAACAACATAAAAGCTAAGTATGTATACTTTTACTTATTACCCAATTTAATAGAAAGTCCCCTATGTGTAAACTACGATATTAGAAATGTAAATAAATCTACCAATATAGATTGTGAAATTCTTTTCTATAGCAAAGTTGATAACGATAATGCTATTTTCCATTTAGGTATACAAGAAGATAATTCAGGAAAATACTTTCCAAAGACATTTTTTATTGAAAAAGTATCTAATACTGGAGATGATGTTTTTGTAGCTAATCAGCAGAAAATTACTGTAACAATAGAAAATCGAATTATAATGTTATAATACATTTTATTTTTTAATATTTTTGATGTTTACTCTATTATAAAAATATATTGTGCTGAGGTGTAAAAATGAAAACATTAATTATAAACGGTTCTCCCCATAAAAACGGAAATACGTCTTTTTTAGCCAATCTTCTTTCAAAAAAATTAAAAAGCGAAACAGATATAGTTTTTCTAAGTGATATAAATTTTAAAAGCTGTTGCGACTGCGAAAGCTGTAAAAAAAATAGTCTATGTGTACTTGATGACGATGCTCAGAATATTATAAATAGTCTTAATAATTACGATAATATAGTCCTTGCTACTCCCCTTTACTATAACCAGCCTACAGGGGATATGATGTGCTTTTTATCCCGTTTCCAGTTGTGGTTTTTAAATCCAAATTTAAAGGCAAATCCCAAAAAAGCCGGCATAATTGTAGTAGGTGGTGGCGATTGTGTTGTAAATTCAGCTGATGCAGAAAAAACAATGCGAATTGCCCTTAGAAGCATAAATACAGCCGTTGTAGCCTATGCCAGAAGCCTGCATACTTCCACTACACCGTCTAAAAATGATACTAATGCTATGTTGGAAATAGAAGAAATGGCAGAAAAATTGAATAATTTATAATATACCAAAACAGGTTCGGTTTATTCCGGACCTATTTTTTTGCAAAAAAACAAAGCCACAATAGTAGCTCTGTCTTTTTCAAGTCTATTAAATTCAAAAATAAACTTTAGTCTTCCGTCACCTTACAGGATTTTCTCTAATTATACTGAAGAATTATTCTGGTTTAATATTCATAAAACTATAAACTTTTATAAGGAAAAATCATTAAAAAAAACATAAAGAATCAGAAAAATAAAGAAAAGAGTAAGCATAGCTAAATACTTGATTAAAAGATTTGGTATACTAAAAGTAAATAAGTATGTTGAATATGCTATACATCCAGATATACTGTTGGTATATGTATACTATTTTGATGATTGGCATACTGTATCAAAAAATGATTTTGTGTTATAGTGAGTTATAGTTTATTGGAAACATCGGTGTACAAGGGGTACAAACAAGATAAAATAGAAATGAGGGGCGATAG
>ERZ1673739.2233-NODE-2233-length-17098-cov-9.711670_pt1 | contig 17098 bp, 12 predicted proteins | sample MGYA00580210_ERZ1673739 | MGnify/ENA primary metagenome ERZ1673739 (study PRJEB41218, sample SAMN15661749) | gut metagenome | host: Homo sapiens | place: Canada: London | collected 2015-08-20/2019-03-30 | study: EMG produced TPA metagenomics assembly of...
TGGACACCCTGATTAAGAGTCAGGTGCTCTACCAACTGAGCTAATCGCGCATCTCTTATTTTTCTGTCGCATCTCTTAACGACAAGTGTTATTATATAATAGCCTTTCTGAAAATGCAAGCACTTTTTTCTTTTTTTACAAATTTTTTCATTAGAAAATTTTTCATTTGGAACATCAGTAATTTTCTTGATGCTCTTGCGTCCCACTACCGGATATGCTATATTTAAGTTACAAAGAGGGAAACCGCAAGCGGCTACCTTAGTTATAATATTAAGCTATTGTACAATAGCCGTCACTATTTGCGGTAGTGGCGGCTATCTTCGTTTGCCCTTGAAAATCTCATAGCAAAGACCTACAAGGGCAACAATGAATATACAAAACTGAATCATATCAGAATATGTGACCATCGCATCGCCCTCCTTTCTTTCGTTAGGAGGGTGTTTTATCCCTCCGTAAAAGAAGGGTAGCCGCCTGGCTTTGGTTTCCCTATCTGTATCATAACATAGCATTAACGAACAGACAACCAGATTGATTCTATTAGTATATTTTTATATTTCCAGATTTCGCATTATCAATAATTTTTTCTCTATTTCTAAGGTTTTTCCCCTATATCCTTGAAAATCCCTCTTTTCCCATTTTGGCCATTTTTTTTGTACTTCCCTTGATTTTTCAGAACTTCCATGCTATACTATCACCCGATGTAAAACCCGAAAAACCAAGGTCTTACAAGGGTTTCGCCGATTTCCGGCGTAGGTCATATATCAACATATATGCCTCCGCGGCATTCGTCAGATGTCCATGCAAGCATGCACGCCTGACTCATTGCTACGCGAAAATGAATCGTGTGTTCGTGACCTTCCACACGTAAAACAAAACTAAAGGAGATTTTAAAATGAAGAACAAAAACATCAGTTTCATGACACAGGCTGCTATGATTGCAGCTATCTATGTGGTGCTCACTTATGTATTCGCACCATTTTCATTCGGAGAGGTACAGGTTCGTATTTCAGAAGCCCTGACCATTCTTCCGGTATTCACACCAGCAGCAATTCCAGGATTATTTATCGGCTGCCTGATAGGTAATATCCTCGGAGGCGCAATACTCCCTGACATTATCTTTGGAAGTATCGCAACATTAATTGGAGCATTCTTTACATGGAAGCTTCGCGAGAAGAGTCCTTACCTTGCCCCAGTTCCACCGATTATTGCAAATATCCTGATCGTTCCGTTCGTTCTGCGTTACGGATACGGAGTTGCACTTCCAATTCCATTTATGATGTGCACAGTTGGTATCGGAGAGATTATTTCCTGTGCAGTACTCGGAATGGTTCTTTACTTTGCACTTAAAAAATACGCAAAGACATTATTTGCACAGTAAAATATCAATCATTGACAATTTTATCGAAACATATATTTCAAAGATAATTTTTTATCAGAGTCCGGAACTTATCTAAAGTAATGTTCCGAACTCCTCCAAGAAGAGAGCGTAACGGTTTAATCCTGCTCTCTTCTTTTTATTTTCTGCGCCAGAGCCGCTATCATTCCGGCAACACCTACAACTGCCAGCATTCCTCCTGCATTTGCTTTGTCTCCGGTCTTAACCGACATAGCTTTCTGAGAGATTTTGCTGTTATCGTACTTATCTACGGCATCTTTCTGCTCGAATACCTGTCGTATTTTTTCTGTCTCTTTTCTCGATTCTTCATCAGCTTTTGCCTGGGCAGCTGCTTCCTGCGCTTTCTGTTCCGCCAGATACTTATCATAGGTTGTCTGGGCAACTGCCAGTTCTGCAAGTGTTCTCACATTTTCCAGTTTTGCCTGTCCATATGCTTCTTCACTTTCCGCCGCTTTCTGCTTTGCCGCGTCATAAGCTTTCTGCAACAGGGCTTCTCTGCTTTGGGCATCTTTTACTTTCGAAATCTCATCATTTAAATACGTGAAATCCGGATCTGTAATCTGATTTAGAAATGCAGCATCATAAGACAATGCCTTTGCCCTTTCTTCCTTTGACTGGGCTTCTGCCTGAGTGTCTTTCGCATCTGCCAGAGCTGCTTCCAGTGTATTCACTATATTTTGGGCATTTTTATACTCCGTTTTTGCCGTCACCTCTTCCTGCTGTTTCTGATTATAATCTGCCTGTGCACGAAGAAGCTGCATAATCATTGCCTTTATTTCGTCATATGCTGCCTGCTTTTTATCCACTTCTATCTGCGCTGCTGCAGCATCTTCTGTCTGTGCTGCCAGCTCTCTCTGTAGCACAGACAATTCTGCCTCCTGTTCTTCCAGTGCCTGTTCTGCTTTGTTTTTCTGTTCCACGGCATCAGATATGGACACATTTTTCTCCTCTAATTCTTTTTCTGCAATATCCAGTGCATTCTCTTTTGCCTTGACATTTTCGTCTGCCGCATCTGATTCCACCTGTGCCTGATTTAAAAGTGTCTGTTTCTGATTCACTTCATTCTCTGCTGCAATTTTCTCTGCCCTCGCCTGTGCAAGTGCCGCTTCTGCCTGCGTCTGGTGTGTGGCTGCAGATTCCGCCGTGGCACTTGTATTTCCGCCAAGTGCTTTTACCTTTGCAAATGCATAATCGTAATTTTTTTGTTTTTCTTCCTGGGAAGCCTGTACAAGATTCAGCTCGTTCTGTGCCTGGTCTACTGCCTGTTGCTGCGTTTTCACCGCCTGACGCGCTTCTTGGGCTTCTTTCTCAGCCTTTTCCACCGCTGTGTGCGCTGCGGCATTTGCCTCTGCACTCTGGCTATATTTGAACTTTTTATCTGTCATTCTGATTATTGCACGAGAGCAAAATGAATCTGTAATCGAGAAGAGCCAGAACCGACAATTGCCGGTTCTGGCTCTTCGTAATGCCAAAACAAATATTTCACTTCTATTTTGCTGCCAGATATACACTGACATTTGCAAAGTCACTTTGTGCATGATTGCTGCGTGCACCGCTTCCGATATCTTCACAGCTGACTATTCCGTCACTATAACCAACAATCATCAGCGTTGTTTGCGCATCTAAGACGGCAATTAACGGTCGTCCCTGATTAACATTGTAAAGCAGTTCGTCTATCGTACAGCCACTTAAATCCATCACGCTTCCATAAACTTCTGTAATTGCATCAACCACAGATTTTCCACCTGCGAGTGCCTGTCTGAGCTGTTCTGTATCTGCATCTTCCGTGTCAATCGAATATTTCAGATCGCGGTTTCCACGCTCCCAGATGTAATTCTGATCAGCATCAACCACGACTCCGCCACAGTCATTGGCTTTCTGAATCGCTTTTCCTGCAGTATTATAAGTTCCCTGAAGCCTTCCATGACCATACACATAAAATGCGTCTGTTTCTTTTTTGCGGTCCAGACTGACCTGTGGAACATTTTCAAGTACCACCTGTTTCGGTTTTAATAGCTTCGGCTCCTTGTCAGAAATGCCATCATCATACGTCAGGCGAACCTGTGTCTCTTTCAGATCTGTTTTATATGTCTGCACATAAATATTGCTTTCTTTCGCCTCTTCGCTGCTTGTAATATAATCCTGTGCTGTTCCGGTGTAAGTATCGCCGTCTTTTACCGCACGGTCAAGGGTGATCATATTATCCTCAAATGTAGCACTTAACATATAGATTCCTGACTGTTCATAAGTTTTGATCACCTTATCTTTACTACTTGTAATCTCCACTTTATACATCGGAATGACCTGGGCTCCTGACAGTGTTGTTCCGACTTCTTCCGTTTTTGCAACACCGTAGACAAAATCACCATCCATGAAGCCAAGTGGTTTGATACACTCGCCATCTTTGCAAGTCACTTCATATTCTTGATCAGTCTCCAGATTCATAACTGTCACAGACTTGGACTTCGAAGGATCTTCTTTCTCATAAGCTACCAGATGTCCATCTTCGCTTGCAACATACTGATCTTCATTCAGTCCTGTCGCAAGCTCCTTTTTCGTACCTTTATTCATATCCATTTTGTAGAGTACGTCATCTGCAATCGTATACAGACAGCCATTTTCTACATTATAGTAGACCAGTCCGCCCACTTCTTCCTGGGCACGGTCATAAGCCTTGTCACTGGATACGAATAATTTTTCCTCAACAGAATTCTGTTCAATATTATAATAGTAGACTGCTGATCCAGTCTCACCTTCATGGCTGCCCCGGTTCATGTATCCGCATACAGCAAATGTTGTATTTCCCTTTTCGTCTACATTTAAAATCTTAATATCATGCTGCATCAGCATATTCCGGATATCCGTATTCTCCGCATCTGCAAAGCTGAACACAAGAGAAACTTCATCCCGATCACGATTATAATTCCATAGTTCTCCCGCCTGCACAAATGACACAACGGTTCCGTTTTTATTTACCATGTAGACCGGATTCTTATCTGTGATGCCAAGAAGTACACCTTTTTCATTCAACACCTTCTTCGTCGCATCAAATATCTGGTCCATCGTCCGGTCATAATCTAACAGATATGTCTTCTGGCTTCCGGAAATGTAACGCACACGGAAATATTCCCGTACCTGGTATTCGTCTTGCTCATTTTCCTCACCAGTACAGTTCACACGATATTCCAGCTCCACTGCCATATATGTGCTGTTCAACTCTTTAATCGTCCAACGCTCACTTCCATCAACCTTCGGGGCCAGATCTCCCCATGTTACATGCGTGTAATCCGAGTGGATCGTCACATGCTGTAATGTCGTGTTGTCTCCTTCATCACTGGGCTCAATCGCCGTTCCAATTCCAACACCTTCCGCTTTCGCCAGTGCATTTTCATGGAAACTTTGTACATAATCCAGGCTTGGCGCCGCATTTAACTTGGCTCCGTCCACGATTCTCGTATAATAATACATGTCGTGATTGTCCATATGCAGCGTGATCTGAAGCATACGCTCCTCAGACAAAATATTTTCACCATCGACATTTCCTACTTCCAGCGTTGCATTCTCTCCTGGATTCTTCACCTTTTGTTCCAACAGCTTTTCTTTGCCATCGATCGAATAAACCGTATAGTCCAGGCTGTCGATCACATTTTCATAAGCTTTAATGGTGACCTGAAGCTGGCCATTGCTGACCGGTGTGATGGAATCACGTACGCCTGTCAAATCCATCTCATTCTTATATCCGGGCAGGTCATTGAGCGAATAACCGTTATAAGAAAACGCAATCTGGGGACGTGTTGCTGCCCCCATATCTGTCGTCATGTTACTGTTCTTTTTATTTGTCACATAGCCAAATATGACCACCGCAGCAAGAAATACCAGAACCAGTACCCCTGCGTGGATCACGCGATTTTTCCATTTCATTTAAAGCTCCCCTTTTTCGTCTAGCAGTCTCCCCAGTGTCGGTGTCACGCGAAGAAATGTCTCGCATGCGCGGATGCTCTCTTCATTGTCTGCCCGACGACCTGTTTTCACCGCACGAAGCAGAATATTTTTCGGTGTATGTTCCATGTCAATAAATTCCAGAACCTGCACGTCGTATCCCTCCCTCTTTAGATACTCCGCACGTAATCCATCTGTCACAAGCGCCGCCATACGTTCTTTCAAAAGTCCATAATTCATGATCGGCGAAAGCACATCGTTCTTCATCTGCCGGTTCAGTTCATGCTGGCAGCAAGGCACCGATAAAATAACCTTCGCATTCCAGCCAATTGCTTTTGCCAGCGCAAAATCCGTTGCTGTATCACAGGCATGAAGTGTCACAACCATATCTACTTCCTCCGCGCCCGTATAGTCTGCAATATTTCCCTCCAGAAACGTCAGCTTATCATACTGATACTTCTTCGCCAGCTCGTTACATTTCCGGATTACATCCGTCTTCAGATCCAGACCGATGATCCGGATGTCATAAGATTTCAGCTCATGAAGATAATAATACATAGCAAATGTAAGATAAGACTTTCCACAGCCAAAATCCAGAATTGTAAGCTCTCTTCCAGAATCAAGCTGTGGTAAAATATCCTCGACAAATTCCAGGAACCGGTTGATCTGCCGGAACTTGTCGAACCTTGCATGCACAATCTTTCCTTCCTCCGTCATAACACCAAGATCCTGTAAAAACGGAACCGGTACACCTTCCTGCAGGATATATTGTTTCTTCCGGTTATGATTCAGATCCAGCGGGCGCATCTTTGCTTTCTTCTGCTTCTTCTTAATTGTAACCTTTCCCTTCTTGCTGATAAGCACAGAAACTTCCGCATCCGCCGTCACAAGCTGCATCTGCTTCATATTCTCCATAGCCTCCAGCATCTTTTCGCACGCCTCATCCGCACTTAAATTCTCATGAAATGCCTGATTCCCACGAAACGTCTCCATCTGATAGACCCTTGTATCTTTCATGAGCACCGGGCGTACCTTAACCTTTGCCGAGAGCTTCTCATCTCTCGGATTACTCAAAACCGCCGATATAAAATTGTCATTTAAATTTTGTTCTAATATATTTTTTAATTCATTCATAGTAGTAATATTGTACTAGCGGTACGGGAAAAAGTCAATTTTGGACAGGGTAAAAGTTGATTGGGGACAAGGCAAATTAAAGTTAGGGACGTAGCACTTTGGCGAAATTCTACGTCCCTAACTAAAAATTTATCAATCTATTTTATCAAATATAATCACGACTTTGAATAGATCACCGTCCAGATACAAATCAAATGTTCCACCCATCATTGTGGTCAATGTCTTCGCAATAGACAATCCAAGTCCGCTTCCTTCGGTACTTCGTGACAGGTCGCCGCGGATAAATCGTTCAGTCAGTTCTTCTGCCGAGGAAATGTTAAGTGGCTGCTCAGATATGTTTTTCAGACTGAAGATTACTTTTCCGTCCAGTGTCTGCAGATCTGCATAGATGCGTGTTCCTTCCATAGCATATTTTGCAGCATTATTATAAATATTTGCAAGCACGCGCCACATTCTTCTTCCGTCTACCCGAACAATCGCATCTTCTTCCGGGAGGTTCATAATTTGTGTCAGATTTCTGGCCTGGAATTTTTCTTCAAATTCTCCGCTCGTCTGCTGGATGAGTTCTATCATATTGATATTCATAAACTCGAGAGAAATATTACCTGAGCTGACTTTTGATGCCTCTACAACATCTTCTGTCAAAGTCTTCAGTCTCTGAGATTTTTCTTCCAGAACTTCAATATATCTTTGAATCTTCGGATCATCAAATTTTTCTTGTTTCAAGAGATTTACATAATTAATAATGGAGGTCAGCGGCGTCTTGATATCGTGAGATACATTTGTAATCAGATCTGTCTTTAACCGCTCACTTTTCATATTCTTCTCGACTGCCGCATCAAGTCCGCTTCCGATAGAATTGACTTGTTCTGCAATCTTGCGTTGTTCTCCATGTATATCTTCGAGATCAATCTTGTAATCCAGCTCACCTTCACTGATTTTCTCAATACCTTCTTTAATTTTCTGTCGTCCGACTGCCCAGTTGACAAGGATTACAAATCCTGCTGTCTGCACAATGAAAATCACGAATGACCAAAATGCACTTGGCCAGCCTGATGCCAGATATGCCACCCAATGTACTGCTGCATACGCAAGATATAAAACAATTATTTTTGCTATGTGTCTGGCATTTCGAATCAATAATTTCACAAACTCTACGACACTGTACAGAAAACTGTTCTTCCATGCAATTCCTGCTTTTATTCTTCTGGCCAGACTCAAAATACCAACGAGAAACATATTACATGTATAGACTGCAAGTCCTCCGAATCCAATCATTCCAAAAAATGTTTCGTAAGAAAGAATACCATTTCCTACTGCAAATGTTTTCTGGGAGATAATTCCCGCAGCTCCCATGAAAAGCACAGTCAATAGTGACGGTACGAACCATGCAAATATAACTGCTGCAGCTCCGATTTCTGTCTTACATCTGTCAAATTTATATAGATGCAGTTCTCCATCTCTTTCCGTTCGACCTGCAATCACAACAAGCCATACTACACTGGCAAAAAATATTAAAAACGCCAAAATCATTCCTGCACTGACTCCTCGGACAAACGGACTATACTTTTCATAAAAATGTGCATTTTTATAATAACTATCTTTTACAGGATACTTCGTATCCACACCTGTCATAAACACAAACTCTCCTTTATCTGCATTACTCAGATAAACGGTCTGTGACTGCCATAGTTCTGCATCTGCTTCCTGAATATTCGTCTCAAACTCTGACAGTTTTGATTTTACTATGACATATTTCCCCATCTTACGAACACTTTTAGCAACATCATTAATATTATTTTCCTGCCCCAGCTCCTCCCGATTTGTGACGACTTTTCCACTCTTTAAATCTAAATAATAATAGAAAAAATTACTATCTCCTTCTTTATACTGCTCTGTCAGGCTCTCATAATTTGCATAGCGCTCTCCAATCTGATAAATACAGCTTTCCAGCATATTATAAGCTTCATTGAGCCTGCCATTCCAGTTGGAATTCTCGTTAACTATCTGCAAGAGATTTTCTGCTTCCAGTGGAGCTGCCTCCTCACGGAATAACACTCCATCATATTTCCAGCAATCTACATAGAGCATAGTTCCCTCTGCATCTTCGATTCCCCGAAAATTCTTTTCCTCTTCCGTCATTTCATTTCTATCTGATATATCCACATTTTCCAGCTCATCTAAGATCTGCTCCGATGTCTCCGCACCTATTCCATCTGTCATTACAAATTTTAATTCACCATTTAACACCTTTTCATTAAAATCATCCTGACTATAGTAATGATAACTTCCATCTGATAATTTACAAACGATCGGAGCCTTCAGATCTTCTGCGTCGTTGCCTTCTAATTCTGCTGAATCCGTGTTTGTATCTCCGACATAACTGGTACTCTCACTGTAGATCAATTTCTGATACCAATTCAACAAATCTCCCAATCGATATGAAAGACCGCTTTCATTCTGACCACTGATCGTCTCACTATTGTTATATACCTGAATATCGACCAGCTTATCCTCGTCAATCTTTCCATCTGTCTCAAACATCTGCTCACTGTCAATGCCGGACATCACTTGATACGCACTATTCATAAGCTCTGTATCAAAGTCATAGGAATCTTCATAGCTCTGCGTAAGTTTTCCTGTTATAAGGTCATCGAAAAGTTCTGCGTAAGACATGATGCTCATAACGCCGAGCATCATCGAAATAACCATAACATTTGCAATTATGATCAACAAAATTCTGGTCTTTTTTTTCTTATGCCATATCTTTTCCATAACGTCTCCCTTCTGTTAGCTTTTTCTTGCTGGTCTTACCCCGACCTGCTTTTACTGCTTCTCGATCTTATACCCTACGCCCCACACGACTTTCAGATATCTTGGTTCTTTCGGGTTGATCTCAATCTTCTCACGGATATGACGAATATGCACTGCCACTGTATTATCAACACCCACCGCATTTTCATTCCAGATATTTTCATATATCTGGTCAATAGAAAATACTTTGCCCTGATGCTTTACAAGCAGCAGCAAAATGTTGTACTCAATCGGGGTAAGCTTCACCGGCTCGCCATCTACTGTCACTTCTTTCAGATCATCGTTGATCGCCAGTCCGCCGACTGTATAGATTGCCTCGCTCTCCTTTATCGCCGTGCTTCCAAGCTGCATATATCTGCGCAAATGTGATTTCACACGGGCAACCAGCTCCAGCGGATTAAATGGTTTCGTTATATAATCATCAGCTCCGATATTAAGTCCCAATATCTTGTCCGCATCCTCGGATTTCGCAGACAGAATAATGATCGGAATATTGTGCTTCTCGCGAATTTTTAAAGTTGCCCTGATTCCATCCATTCTCGGCATCATGATATCCATAATCAGAAGATCTACACTTTCTTTTTTCAAGATCTCCACTGCCTCGATTCCATCGTAAGCTTCCAGAACCTGATGTCCATCCTGGGTCAGATATATCTCGATTGCCTCTACAATCTCTTTATCATCATCACATACTAATATTTTTGCCATCTCATTTCACCTCTCATATCTACTATACAAGATTAGCAAATAAAATTTAAGACATAGGAATGGATTTCTTAAGAAATGATGAATATTTTCAAGAATAACGTCGAAAAATGTCTAAAATAATGTAAACGAAATCTAAGACCCTTTATTTTCAACAAATTTTGATAAAATATCAAAAGATAAAACTTACTTAGACTTCATAATTTCTAGTTTGTAAAGGGGGAGTTTTCTATGTACACTCACGACATTGACTATGTAATCCGTACCCTTGGAGTAGGTGCTACATATAGGGGATATCGCTATCTAAGTTATGGGATTGAATTATGTCTGACAGACGAGGAATATCTGCTTGCCATCAGTAAACAGCTTTATCCGGAGATTGCCAGAAAGTATAAGACGACAGTCGGAAGTGTTGAACGTGATATCCGCACTGTTATAAGAGTCTGTTGGGAAAATGGTTACGATCAGCTTCAGTCCTACTCGTTCCGGCCATTACATGTCCGTCCAACGGCCGGTGAATTTTTCGACATCCTTGTCGCCTATCTAAGCCGTAACAAACCAGTTCTTCAGGCTGTATGATCCTAAGTAAAAGAAACAGAATTTTATTATCAAAAACAAAGTAAAACCCCGCAAGCTTCGGGCCGCTGCAGGGTTTTATTTTTTTACCGGAGACTAACGATCTTCCATCTTCACATACTCACGGTATGGAGACAACGGCTTATAAGCCGGTCGGATAATCTTATCTACATTCTTGAGCTCTTCCAGTCTGTGGGCGCTCCAGCCTACAATACGGGCCGCCGCAAAAATCGGAGTGTAAAGAGATGCCGGAAGATCCAGCATACTATACACAAGACCACTGTAAAAGTCCACATTTGCATTTACACCTTTGTAAATTTTACGCTTTTCGCCGATGACCTGTGGAGCCATGCGCTCTACCATGGCATACAGTGCGTACTCTTCTTCCCGTCCTTTTTCTTTCGCAAGCTGCTCTACGAATTGCTTGAAAATCTCCGCACGCGGATCGGATACAGAATAAATCGCATGACCCATGCCATAAATCAGCCCTTTCTGGTCAAATGCTTTCTTATCCAAAAGGTCTTCCAGATACTGATGTACTTCGTCTTCGTCCGTCCAGTCGGAAATTTTTTCCTTCATGTCTGCAAACATCTGCGTTACTTTGATATTGGCACCGCCATGCTTCGGTCCCTTAAGAGATGCCATCGCTGCGGACATTGTAGAGTACGTATCTGTTCCTGAGGACGTAACTACGTGAGTGGTAAATGTTGAGTTATTACCACCGCCGTGATCCATGTGGAGCACCAGTGCCATGTCCAGGATCCTTGCCTCAAGCTTCGTATATTTCTTATCCTCGCGGAGCATCATCAGAATGTTCTCAGCTGTGGACAGATTCGGCTGTGGTGCATAAATATACAGGTCTTCTCCCATGCGGAAGTTATATGCATGATAACTATAGACCATCAGCATCGGGAACTGGCTGATCAGGTTCAGACACTGTCTCAGTACGTTCGAGATGGTCGTATCGTCTGCTTTATCATCGTAGGAATAGAGATTCAGGATTTCTCTGGACAGACTGTTCATCATGTCGCCGCTCGGAGCCTTCATGATAACGTCACGCACAAAATTCGGCGGAAGCGTTCTTCTCTCCACCAGAGTTTCATGGAACATCTCAAGTTCAGAACTATTCGGAAGTTCACCAAATAAAAGCAGATAAGCAATCTCTTCGAATCCAAAATGATCTTCTTTCAAGAAACCGCCAACCAGATCTTTGATATTGTAACCCCTGTAATAAAGATTGCCGGCACATGGAACCTCTTCGCCATTCACAATCTTCTTGGCACATACATCAGAAATATTGGTCAATCCTGCAAGCACACCTTTTCCGTTCAGGTCACGGAGCCCTCTTTTTACTTCGTACTTAGTATACAGCTCTTTATCAATGGCATTATTCTTCTCACACAATCCTGCAAAATGCTGAATCTCCGGAGTAATCTCAAATAATGCACGGTCTACGCTTTTATTCACTGTCTTTCCTACCATAAATCATCTCCCTTTCTTTTCCCACAAGTCGTTGCTAAGCGCAGCAAATTCTTCCAGCGATAATGATTCACCGCGAACACTTTCTCCTTTGCCAAGCTTTGCGATTGCTTCTGTAATCACATCTTTCGGCAAATCAATCTTGTCAGAATTAGACAATCCATTTGCCAGTGTCTTTCTTCTCTGGTTGAAGGATGCTCGGATAATATCAAACATCCACTTCTCATTGTCCACTTTCACCGGAGGAGCCGCATGTCTTGTAAGACGAATGACTGCGGAACCAACCTTCGGTCGTGGCATAAAGCAGTTCGGAGGTACATTTGCCACTATATACGGATCTGCATAGTACTGGACAGCCAGTGACAATGCTCCGTAATCCTTGTTTCCCGGTCCGGTCTGCATACGGTCTGCAACTTCCTTCTGCACCATGACCGTAATACTTTCAACCGGAACATTTCCTTCGAACAGCCCCATAATGATCGGAGTCGTAATGTAATATGGAAGATTCGCAACCACCTTCACCGGACGTCCGCCGTTCTCCTTCTCCACAAGACCACGGATATCTACTTTCAGAACATCATCATTGATCACCATGACATTGTCATACTCGCTGAGGGTATCTTCCAAAATCGGGATCAGATTCTTATCAATCTCCACGGCAGCTACCTTTCCTGCCGCCTCAGCCAGATATTGGGTCATGGTACCGATTCCCGGTCCAATCTCCAGAACCATGTCATCTTTTGTAATTCCGGCCGCACTGATGATCTTCTCAAGCACATGCGTGTCAATCAGGAAATTCTGTCCGAATTTCTTCTGAAAATTAAAATGATACTTTTGCAATATTTCAATTGTATTTTGTGGATTTCCAAGTGTTGGTTTACTCATACTTCTTTCTATTACTCCTTCATTCCATCAAACCATAAGCCAGATGAACAAACAGCAATTTATGTTCATTTGGCTCAAGTGCCGGTACTGGAAGGATTGTCCTCCTCGTACCGGCACTGTTGCCATTAAAGATATTATACACTATGTCGATAAAAAATGTTATTAAGATTGTATGAAATTTCCGACATATCACTTCACATATTTTTAATTTATGATACTGCCCGCAGCTGATATACCTGCTTCGCATTCATCTCAGTCTGTGCAAGAACCTCCTCCACAGAAATTTCTTTCAGCCGGGCGATCTCCTCTGCCACATACTGGATATATGCAGATTCATTTCGCTTGCCTCGGTTCGGCTCCGGTGCCAGGTACGGGCAATCCGTTTCCAGTACAATCGATGTCAGTGGTATTGCTTCCACGACACTTTTTAGTTTCTTTCCATTTTTAAAAGTGACGACACCACCGACTCCGATATAATATCCCAGTTTCACATACTCAGCCGCCAGCTCTTTTGAACCGGAAAAACAGTGAATAATTCCGGTCAGATCCGATGCATGCTCCTTTATAATACGAAATGTATCTTCCGACGCATCACGACTGTGGATATTTACCGGAAGCCCGACCTTTCTCGCCAGATCAAGCTGTCTGATGAACCACTTCTGTTGAACCTCTCTCGGCTCCACATCCCAGTGGTAATCAAGACCAATCTCACCGACAGCAACCACCTTCGGATCGTGACACATTTCCTCCAGACGCGCCAGCGCATCATCGTTCAACTCGCCGACCTCGTCCGGATGGACACCGACAGCCGCATAAACTGCCGGATACTGATGTGCCAGCGCAAGTGCATTTTCACTTGTCTGCATAGAAGCACCCACCGTCACAATTGCTTTCAGCCCACGCTCCTTTAAGTTCGTCAGCAACATTTCCCGGTCCACATCGAACTGTTCGTCATCGTAATGTCCATGTGTATCGATAATCATATTACAGAATCTCTTTTCTGAGCTGCTCTGGTGTCTTCATAGATAACAATGCAGGCGCAATATCAAATACACTTCTTGCTCCGTTCTCGCCCTTCTGATTCAGGCGGTAAGCTGCTCTTGCATAAGCAATCAGAACGCTCGCTGTGAACTCTGGATTAGAATCCAGCTTCAGAGAATACTCAATCACATGCTTGTTGCCCTCTTCTCCAGTTTCACCTGTGCGGATCACGAATCCACCATGAGGCATCTTGCTGTGGTCTCTCTTCAGCTCTTCCTCAGAAATAAAATGAACGGTCGTGTTGTATTCATCAAAATAATTCGGCATAGTCTTGATCGCATTTTCAATCTCAGCTTTGTTGGCACCCTCTTGCGCTACGACATAGCACTCACGCGTATGTTTGTCTCTTGTAGTCAGCTTTGGCTCACTTCCACTTCTCACCTGATCAACAGCCTCGTCAACAGGAACTGTATACTGGATCGCATTCTTCACACCCGGGATACGGCGGATAGCATCAGAATGTCCCTGGCTTACGCCCTTGCCCCAGAATGTATATGTGCTTCCCTGGACAAGAATAGACTCCGCATAGAGACGGTTCAAAGAGAACATTCCCGGATCCCAGCCAACAGAAATAATACTGATATTATTTCCCTCTTTTGCAGCTTTGTCCACATTTGCAAAATACTCTGGGATCTTGGCATGTGTATCAAAACTGTCAATTGTGTTAAAATTCGCTGCAATCTCTGGACCCATGACCGGAAGATCCGTTGCAGAACCACCGCACAGAACCATTACATCCACGTCACCCTTCATAGATAACATATCATCCATGTGCACTACTTTCGCACCCTTAGTCGCAACTTTGACAGACGCAGGATCTCTTCTTGTAAAAACTGCCGCCAACTCCATGTCCTCATTTCTCTTAATTGCCTGCTCAACGCCACGGCCAATATTACCATAACCTACAATACCAATTCTAATCTTACTCATATTTCCTCCTTTGGGGACGGGGTTTTTTCAAAAAAACCCCGTCCCCAATTAAATTGTGTAATTATTTAAACTGCCTTTTTCCGCTTCTTACAGTGATTGTTAACCTGTCCCTTTTTGAATTGTGCTTCACCGTACACAAAATTTTTAAGCTCTGTATATTAACAAATCTCTGCTCCTGCCGACATTGCTTTTTCCGGTGTCATCAGGGCCAGATTTCCTTCTGCATCTTCTGCGCACAGAAGCATTCCTTCTGAAAGTACTCCTGCAAGTTTTGCCGGCTTCAGGTTCACAAGTACCATAACTTTCTTGCCGACCATTTCTTCTGGTGTATAGTGTTTGCGGATTCCGGATACAATCTGTTTTACCTGACTTCCGATTTTTACCTGTGAGCACAGTAATTTCTTAGATTTTGGGACTGCCTCGCATGAGATAATCTCACCTACCTGGAACTGCATTTTTCCGAAGTCGTCAAATGTAATTTCTGGTTTTGCATCAATATCGATTACTGTCTCTTCTTCACCATCTGCCTGATTCTCTTTCTCTTTCTCTTTTGCTGTCATCTGTGGGTGAAGTTCTTCTACTTTCTTCATTACTTCTTCTACGTCTAATCTTGCGAAAAGAATTTCCGGCTTTTCTGTCACTTTTCCGTCACCAAGTTGTGCAAGAATCTTCTCAGATGTTTCTGGCATGAAGGACTCCAGAAGTCTTGCGCCTGTTTTGATGCTCTCGATCAGATTATAGAGCACTGTCTCCAGACGGTCTTTCTTAGCCTCTTCTTTTGCAAGTGCCCACGGCATTGTCTCGTCGATGTATTTGTTGCAGCGTTTGAAGAGTACGAAAATCTCTGTGATCGCATCTGCCACACGCAGCTCGTCCATCTTAGCTTCCACTCTTTTTGGCGTATCCTCTGTGATTGCTTTCAGATCCGCATCAACTGCTTTGTCTTCTTCTGTCTCAGCAACACCTTTATTCGTCACCGTTCCGCCAAAGTATTTATTTGTCATAGAAATGGTTCTGTTGACCAGATTTCCAAGTGTATTTGCCAGATCGGAATTCATACGCTCTACCATAAGCTCCCAGGAAATAACTCCGTCATTCTCAAATGGCATCTCATGAAGTACGAAGTAACGTACTGCGTCAACTCCGAAGAAATCTACCAATTCATCAGCATACAATACATTTCCCTTGGATTTACTCATCTTACCATCGCCCTGCAGAAGCCATGGATGTCCAAATACTTGTTTTGGAAGTGGAAGATCCAGTGCCATCAGGAAGATTGGCCAGTAAATAGTGTGGAAACGGATAATATCCTTTCCGATCAAATGTAAATCTGCAGGCCAGTTTTTCTTGAACTGCTCTGTGCTGTTTCCATCACAATCGTATCCGATTCCTGTGATGTAGTTTGTCAAGGCATCCAGCCATACATACACAACGTGCTTTGGATCAAAGTCAACCGGAATTCCCCATGTGAAGGATGTTCTGGACACGCACAGATCCTGAAGACCTGGAAGAAGGAAATTGTTCATCATCTCATTTTTACGAGATACAGGCTGAATAAATTCCGGATGCGTGTTGATATAATCGATCAGACGGTCAGCGTATTTGCTCATTCTGAAGAAATATGCTTCTTCCTTCGCTGGTTTACATTCGCGTCCACAATCCGGACATTTTCCGTCTACTAACTGAGACTCTGTCCAAAAGGACTCACAAGGAGTACAGTACATTCCCTCGTATGAACTCTTATAAATGTCTCCCTGATCGTACAGTCTTTTGAAAATTTTCTTGACCTGTGCTTCATGATCCTCATCAGTCGTACGGATAAATTTATCATAGGAAGTATTCATTAAATCCCAGATCTTCTTAATCTCTCTCGCTGCATTGTCAACGAACTGTTTTGGTGTAATACCTGCCTCGTCCGCTTTCAGTTCAATTTTCTGACCATGTTCGTCAGTTCCTGTCTGGAAAAATACATCGTATCCCTGACTTCTTTTGTATCTTGCAATTGCATCTGCAAGAACGACCTCATAAGTATTACCAATATGCGGTTTGCCTGATGCATAAGCAATCGCTGTAGTAATATAATACTTTCCTTTGTTGCATTTCTCACACATATTCTTCTCTCCTTCTATAATCTTAATTTTTCATTATTTCATGTGAAATTATATATGTCTTTTTGACTATCTTTTTATATCTTCTTAA
>ERZ1673739.2272-NODE-2272-length-16809-cov-3.993494_pt1 | contig 16809 bp, 17 predicted proteins | sample MGYA00580210_ERZ1673739 | MGnify/ENA primary metagenome ERZ1673739 (study PRJEB41218, sample SAMN15661749) | gut metagenome | host: Homo sapiens | place: Canada: London | collected 2015-08-20/2019-03-30 | study: EMG produced TPA metagenomics assembly of...
AAACAGTAATAGACAATAAAAAGGAGTGAATGCTTATGATGGAATATGCAGTTTTAAATAACGGCATTAAAATGCCAATGGCAGGCATTGGTACGTTTTTATTAACACCGGACGAAGCAGAAAAATCTGTTCTTTACGCACTGGAAAATGGGTGCCGACTGATTGATACTGCAAATGCTTATGTAAATGAAAAGGCAGTTGGGCGTGCCATGAAAAAATCTGGAATAGACAGAAAAGAGATTTTTTTGGAAACAAAACTGTGGCCGTCATTCTATGAACAGCCGAATGCTGTAGAAAAAACGCTGGAAAGACTGGACACAGACTATATCGATTTGCTGCTGATCCACCAGCCCGCAGGCAACTATGTTGCCGGTTACCAGCAGATGGAAAGGGCATATCAGGAAGGCAAGGTAAAAGCCATTGGTCTTTCCAATTTCAATAAAGAACAGATACAGGAAATTTTACGTATCTGCAAAATCAGACCTACTGTATTGCAGACAGAATTGCATCCATATTCTCAGGAAAAAGAACTGAAAGCGTTCTTGGAGAAAGAAAAAATGATTCCGCAGGCGTGGTATCCATTGGGACATGGGGACACCTCTTTGATGAAAGAGTCTGTGTTTACACGTCTGGCAAAGAAATATCACAAAAGTAATGCACAGATTATTTTAAGATTGCATATTCAAAGCGGAAACATTGTCATTCCTGGTTCTAAGAATCCAGAACATATCCGCGATAATTTTGATGTTTTTGACTTTGCTTTGACAAATGAAGAAATGGCAGAAATCTCTGCTTTGGATAAGAAAAAACGCTACTATACAAGCACACCGGAACTGTTAAATCAATATGCGAATATGGTTCCTCCGGTGGATGAACAGAAATGAGAATAAAACTGGAGGGAATTTTATGAGTAAAAAGAAAAGAATACTGTTACTTGCGATTGCTTGTCTATTAGGTGTGACAATGCTTGCGGGATGCACTGGACAAGAAAGTTCTGCAGAAACAGTCAGCAGCGGATGCTTGACAATTGCGGAACAAGGAATGTTTTCTGCTGGCGGAACTGTAACAACATCGGAAGGTACATTTGACGTATCTAATTATTATACTTCCAGAGAAGGTTCCACTTCCCATGTGGATCATGCAAATGTATTTTATCAAATCCCGGAAAATGAAACAGGATTACCAATGGTATTTTTGCATGGATATGGTCAATCCAGAATGGGATGGATGACAACACCCGACGGAAGAGATGGATGGTCAAATCTGTTCTTGAAAATGGGTCACAGCGTATTTTTAATTGACCAGCCAAGACGAGGGGAAGCAGGTCAAACTTCTGTGGCAGGTACCATCAGTACAGAGCCATCCGATCAGACATGGTATACCCAATTTCGTATTGGCACCTATTTGGATGGTACATTTACTTATAATGAAGGTTCTCAATTTCCAACAGGCGATGATGCACTGAATCAGTTCTTCCGCCAAATGACACCTGACACAGGAATGGATTCTGTAAATGGAGACCAGAACATCGATACAACCGTTGTTGCTCAGGCAGTTGCTGCAACCATTGACGAAGTATATGAACGCACAGGAAAAGATTCCATTTTGGTAACACATTCCCAAGGAGGAATGCCAGGATGGGAAACAGCTAGATATACAGATCATATTGCGGCGATTGTAGCCATTGAGCCTGGCGTGGCTCCTGAAGTTGACAGTGAAGATTATCAGGCGTTGTTGGACAAAAATATTCCCATTGCATTCTATTATGGAGATTACATTGGTGAAGAATATACGGATGTTCCGGCAGCGTCTATGTGGGCAATGATGGCTTCCACAGCAGATACATTTCATGAAGCCTACACAGCAGCAGGTGGAAACAGTACTGTGATACACCTGCCTGACGAAGGAATTACCGGAAACGACCATTTTATGTTTCAGGATCTGAATAATGATGTGATTGCGGAGCATGTGGAAAATTGGATTCAGGAAAATGTGAACGAAAATGCTTGATTTTCAGGAAGAGAAAGGTTGATGACAAATGAAACGGATTTTTACAATGCTGCTTGCTTTGGGTATGATGGCAGCTGTAGTTGGATGCAGTGCCAGCCAGGAGGAACAGCAGAATCAGAATAACGTCAGTGCGCAGGAAGATACACAGACAGAAGAAACTGACACAGCAGAATCAGAAGGAAAAACCTTGGTTGCATATTATTCTGCTTCAGGAAATACCAAAGCAGTGGCAGAAATGATTGTAGAGACATTGGGCGCGGACACTTTTGAAATTACACCTGCTGAGCCATATACTTCAGAAGATTTGAATTGGACAGATGATTCCAGCCGCGTCAGTCAGGAATACAGCGATCCAAGTTTAAGAACAGTTGAACTGACAGCGGATACAGTGGAAAATTGGGATTCTTATGACACAGTATTTATTGGCTATCCCATCTGGTGGGGGATTGCCGCTTGGCCAGTAGACGGTTTTGTGTCAGCCAATGATTTTACAGGAAAGACAGTCATTCCGTTTTGCACATCATCCTCTTCTGGTTTAGGTGAAAGTGGTCAGCTTCTTGAGGAATTGGCAGGAAGCGGTGATTGGCAGGAAGGTCAGCGTTTTAGAAGTGGTGCAGATGAGGCAGATGTTTCAAAATGGCTGGAAGATATTGGTATGAAAGAATAAAGAATTGTGCTTGCAAAAGTGAGCCGTGCGAATGATCTATTTATCTATCTATCTGAGGTTCGGCTCTCTTGGCTTTACAGGAAAATGGGTAAGAAAAGAGTGGATTTTATGCACATCCTGTCTTTAATGCTGACATGCAGTTTATGCCTGACCGCCTGTACTTCGATGCCGGAAACACTCCCTGACACTTCTGAAAGCTTGCCTGTCAGCAGCCAAATGTCATCAGAATATGAACCTGGTTTTCATATTGGAGAAGTTTTGAATGGAGAAGATGGAGAAATTCACTATAGTTATTATCTCCCGGAAGGATATCGGGCGGAGCAGTTATACCCAATGATTGTGGTTATGCCTGGTTACGACAAAATGTGGTTTGGAGAAGATTCCGAAGGAAGTAATGTTGATTGGAATGGTGTGCAGGCATGGACAAAACTGAATGAAGATATGATTGTTGTATCAGCTCAGCTTACGGATTGGGGAGAAAAATCGGCAAGACAGGCAAATGAACTGACAGAATATTTTATAGAAAATTTTGCAGTTGACCAATCCCGCGTATATGCGGCAGGATACTCTGCTGGAGGTGAAACCATGTCAAGGGCAGTGTCCATGCGTCCTGATTTATATGCAGCTTATATCCATGGAGCTTCCCAATGGGATGGAGATTATGAATCTATTGCGGAAAACAAAGTAGCTGTTTATATTTTTATGGCAGAAAGTGACGAATATTACGGTTCTGAAAAAGCAAGAGATGCTTATGATCGTTTATATTCAGCTTATCAGGAAACAGGTCTTTCCAACGAAGAAATCGATTTTTTGCTGCAGGTTGAAATACCAAGCAACGAATATTTTAATCGTTTGGGAATTGATAATTATCATGCGGGAGGCACTGTGCTTTTTGATGATGAAAAGATATTAAACTGGGTTCTGCAGAAACAGAAATGAAAAAGTAAATAGAATTTGAATAAGTATACTCATTGAGCGATAACAAAAATAAGGGAGTGAATTTTATGAAAAGAATGAAGAGAATTTTGTCCTGCTTTCTGAGCACAGTTATTATTTTGGAAACATCGTCTGTATCTTTTGCTGCCGTTGGGGATAATGTCTTTGCTGATGTCAATGGTAATGCATGGTATGCGGAAGCTGTGCAATATGTGAATGACAATGGCATTATGAGTGGAACAGGAAATAATGAATTTTCTCCACAGGAAAATACTAGCAGAGCTGCTCTGGCTGCCGTGTTATATCGTGCAGAAGGAAGCCCTGCCGTAGATGTTCAAAATGAGTTTATTGATGTGGATTCTGATGTATGGTATACAGATGCGGTAAGCTGGGCTTCAACAGAAGGTATTATTTCTGGTTACGGAAATGGATTGTTTGGGATCAATGATCCAGTAACGCGTGAACAAATTGCAGCGATACTTTGGAGATATGCAGGAAGTCCCGATACTGTATCTTCAGAAAATTTTACTGACGAGAGCAGCATTTCGTCTTACGCAGTAAATGCCGTTGACTGGGTAAGAAATAACAACATTATGAGTGGTAAAGAAAATAATATGTTTGATGCGGATGGGTATGCTACAAGAGCAGAAATCGCGATGGTGCTTTTTCGCTTTATGACACTGAAAGAAGACAATGCGCAACAGGACACAGAGAAAGATTCCAATGTGCTTGTGGTTTATTTCTCTGCTACAGGCAGTACGCAGGAAGTTGCGCAAACCATTGCAGATACATTGGAAGCAGATGTTTTTGAAATTGAACCATCTGATCCTTATACTTCAGAAGATTTGAATTGGACAGATGCAGAAAGCAGAGTAAATGCCGAACATGAAGATACTTCTTTGAGAGATGTTGCACTTGTTTCTGATTCTGTAGAAAATTGGGATTCTTATGACACAGTGTTTATTGGCTATCCGATTTGGTGGGGGATTGCTGCCTGGCCAGTAAGCAGTTTTGTTGCGGCAAATGATTTTGCAGGCAAGACAGTCATTCCGTTTTGCACATCATCCTCTTCTGGTTTAGGTGAAAGTGGTCAGCTTCTTGAGGAATTGGCAGGAAGCGGTGATTGGCAGGAAGGTCAGCGTTTTAGAAGCAGTGCAGATGCAGAAGAAGTTGTGGAATGGGTAAATTCTTTAGATTTGTGAATTCGCCTGAAAATGAAGCAGATTTGTGAGCGTGAATAACGTTATTACTTATTGCAAAATTAGAGCTGGATACCAATATTATTGTAGATGTGGAAAGGTAATATTGCAGCATGGGTTGCAAATATTGGTCGAAGAAAGAAGGTTTTGAAAATGAAAGTATTGTTGGTAAATGGGAGTCTCCATCAAAAAGGCTGTACGTATACAGCTCTTTGTGAAGTATCTGAAACTTTGAATCAAAATGGCATCGATACAGATGTATTTTGGATTGGCAATAAACCAATTTCTGGCTGCATTGCCTGCAAAACATGTGTTAAAAATAATCGGTGTGTATTTCATGATACCGTAAATGAGTTTTTGGATATTGCAGGTGATTATGATGGTTTTGTATTTGGTACGCCTGTGCATTGGGGAGCTGCTTCAGGAGCATTAACCTCATTTTTGGACAGAGTATTTTACGCAGATTTTTGCGGCGGAGGGAATCGTTTTCTTTTAAAACCGGCTGCAACCGTTATTTCAGCAAGAAGAGCAGGGACAACTGCTACATGGGATCAGATTAATAAATATTTTGGGCTGATGCAAATGCCAATCATCACTTCTCGTTATTGGAATATGGTTCATGGGACATGTCCAGAAGAAGTAAAAAAAGATGAAGAAGGCATGCAGGTTATGCGTATTCTTGGAAAAAATATGGCGTATTTTTTGAAATGTAAAGAATCTGCCCAAAAAGCAGGTATCGTTGCACCGGAGCAGGAAAATATTACATTTACGAATTTTATTCGATGATAAAATCAATCAGAAGCAGCGCTTACAATTTTTGTTGGCGCTGCTTCTATCTAATATAGCGGGGGATAGCAATGAATACGAAAATGATTTTCAAAATTTGTGTTGATTTTGCCATGACAGTTATATTAGTGTTGCTGATGGCGTTTGAAATGATAGGAAGAAGTATGCATGAGTGGCTTGGAGCAGCAATGTTTTTGCTTTTTATGATTCATCATTACTTTAATTTGTATTGGATAAAAAATATCTCAAAAGGAAAATATACAATGCAAAGAAAAGTACAAAATGTACTTGATTTATTCATTTTTCTTACAGCTCTAGGTTCTATAATTAGTGGGATTGCTCTTTCTGAAATTGTTTTTTCTTTTGTACCAATTACAGGAGGGATTGAATTTTTCCGAATTATGCATATGCTGTCTGCTTACTGGGGATACGTTTTGATATCTATACATATTGGCTGTCATTTGTCTATTTTTTCTTCTATGGTTAAGAAAATAAATTTCTTTTCATTAGAAAATAAATTTTTGAGAATTTTGGCATTTGTTTCAGCAATATATGGAGCATTTGCGTTTTTCAAACGAGGACTTATAAACTATATGTTTTTAAGAACACATTTCGTTATGTTTGATTTTGATGAACCAGTTATATTCTTTCTAACGGATTATGTGATGATATTATGTTTTTTTGCATATACAGGGCACAATATTATGAAAAAATTTAAACAAATATAGGTTTAATTAGAATAAGATGATTTATGTTTCAATCGATTTTTAACTGATACAAAGATTTTGAACGTTTATGCAGCACATCTGTTCTGAAAGTGTGCTGTTTTTTGTTTAAATGTCCTTTGACTGAAATTTGCTGACAAAAAACAAATGCAAGCTAGAGGAATCGCCATGTGTAAAAAATCAGAAAATAATCCTTTGCTTAAGTTGAAAGATAGACCTATGGGCGTAGAAGGTATACTACGAAATGATTCATCAAGAGCCTTTTCTTTATTTGCAAGTCCAATCACTGCTTGATGGAGATATAATAACCGATAAAAATATTTCTCAATTCAGTGTTCAGACAGTTAACTCAACACAAAGACATATCTGTGTTGTTCTGTTGTTCTTTTTGTTTTGGTAAGATATAGCCATCAAATCAAGGAGGTAAGAACTATGAACACAGATAAAATTTATGCAGAACATCTTGCAAATGAATATGCGCCCAAAGACGATTCCAAGGTGATTGCCCTTCGTAAGCTGGACGCAAGAGCAAAACTGCCGGCAACAGTGTTTACTTATGCTGTTGGAATTCTCAGTGCTTTGATTGCCGGAGTTGGTATGTGCCTGTCCATGAATGTAATTGGAAGTGGCAGTATGGTTTCATTTGTCATTGGTGTTATCATTGGAATCGTTGGTCTGGCGGGTATGGGAATCAACTATCCCGTTTACAAGAAAATGCTGGCAAAAGGAAAGAAGAAATATGCTTTCGAAATCATGGAATTAGCAAAAGAAATTAGCGAGGAGTAAGAGAATAGAAAAAACAAAGATGATTTTAGGCAGGCTTATCTATCCGATAAAATGGATTTTATATATGATTCCAGAAGTTTCGTTTGCCACACTTTTTTTCGTCTTTGTTTCTAAAAGGAATGAAAAAGCGCTGGCATATTTAATTTTTTTGTTGTCGGCATATCCCTTTTCGTATTTTTAGCCGCTTTGCCAATGGTAGTAAGGCGGCTAAAGCTGTTAAAATAGAGAAGGAAAGATGATGAACGGGATCATAGGGATGTACGATATTCTTTATTGTTATTGCGACAGTTCTTGTGATAGGAATTCGTTATTAAAAAGAGGTGGAATTTCATGAAGAAGTCAGAAAGCAAATACTTCCATACTGCTCTTCGAATGGATCAGGCATTTTTGGAGCTGTTGGACAAGAAAGATATGGAATATATTACAGTAAAAGAAATCTGCGAAGCGGCAGGTGTTAATCGTTCCACCTTCTATCTGCACTATGAAACTATCGGAGATTTGCTTGCAGAAAGTGTGCAATATATAAATGAGCAATTTTTGGAACAAATGAACTTATGCGAAGAGGTCTTTGTTTCTAAAATCAGAGAATGCGCCTTGGAGGAATTATATTTGGTTACACCGGAGTATCTGACACCATACCTTGAATATATTGCAAGAAATAAGCGATTATTTCGAACGGCGTTAAAAAATTCAGGGTCTCTTGGTCTGGACAGGACGTATAACCGGATGATGCATTACGTATTCACCCCCATTTTGGAGCGTTTTCAGATTGCGGAAGAAAAGCGGGAATATATACTTGCATTTTATATTCACGGTCTTATGGCAATCATTTCAGAATGGTTAAAAAATGATTGCACAGATTCCATTAGTCAGATTAGTGAAGTTATGGAGCAATGTGTTTTGCGTGGGCGCGTAAATTTAGAGAACTCTTAAGGAAGGCAAGAATATCTTTTTTAGGTTGAGAGTGTTGCTTTTGCAAGTTTTTGTTTAGTGACCATGATTATAAAAAGCTGAAATCTTTATGATACAAAGGATTTCAGCTTTTTTATTTTTACAAAGGATTTATATGGCATGTTTTCTTATGAGGCAGCCTTTACAAATCCTTTTAAGAAAAATTCAGGAAAGGAAAAACAATGTTTTCTTAAGGAGAAATTGCTTTCAGTGGATGCCTGTTTTTAAAATGCAATCCCAAATATTTGTTTCCTTTGGTGAATGTGTAAGTAAAATCTTTTCTAGAAGTTGTTCAAACTATAGGTTACGAATTTTGTTTGTTGTACCACTGATTAAACTATTTTACGGAGCAACTCTGCTGCCACGACTTTTTCCGCCGCCTGGGAAATTTGTTTGAGATTCGGAATTGTCATTTGTAGTAATGTCACCACCATTGTTTGTATAAGTACCATCTGTATCCAGTGCAGTATTTCCGCTGCCAGTACAGTTAAGATTCAATGTTCCGCCATTGATTGTCAAGTCGCCGTTAGAATCAACACAGTCGCCATTGGAAACGATCGTTAAGCTGCCATCATTGATGGTTATAAAACTATCAGAATTGGTGGAAAAATGATCTTGTTGAGGTGAGCCGTTGCTCAATCCTGAACTGTCTGTTCCTCCTGCGGCATTCAGTCCATCATCGTTAGAAGCAATGTCGAAGGTGCCACCATTTATTGTGATAGACATACCTTCAATTCCTTCATAGCAGTAAGAAATGTTGAAATTGCCGTCTTGAATGGTGATGGCTGCATCAGAATGGATGGCATCATCGCCGCTTTTCAGATTATATTCTCCAGTTGTGATGAAAATGTTGCCGCCTGCATGGAATGCGTCATCCACTGTATCTGTTACAAAGCTGCCATTAGCAATGGTAATATCTCCATCCGATTTAATCCCTTTTTGACTGACAGATTCTTCAGTTTCTGTTATGGAGGTGGTTTCTGTTGTGGTAGTGGTTTCTGTTGTATCAGCTTTTGTGTGGAACATACCTCTTTGGGCAAAGTTCGTAGTATCTGTTGTCATGGTAACACTGCTGTTGCCTTCACCTGTGACAACATTGAATGTTCCGTCTTCAATCTGCAGATAAGCACCGGCGCTCATTCCGTCGCCTTCTGCAGTAATTTCAAAGGTTCCGCTTGCTACATAAAGGAAACCTAGACTAGAATCATCTGTATTTTCTGCATGAATGCCATCTTTGCCGGAAACAATGGAAAATGTTCCGTCTGCGATTCGTACGCTGTCCTTACCAGAAATCCCGTGATCTGCAGCTGTGATATGATAGGTCCCGCTTGTAAAAACCAGATCATCTTTCGAAACAATGCCATGACCTGCAGCAGCATTGATTGTTAATGTTCCTGCACCATTCAATGTCAAATCTGATTTCGAAAAAATAACTGCATCAATGTTGTTGTCGTCAATGGCAACATATTCGCCACCATTGGACAGCGCATTTTCTGAATCGGAAGCAGTAGTAACAAACACCTTATCCGCTTCCAGAACATAAATGGCAGCAGAGGTGGAGCTGGTGATTTGTACACCATCCAGTACCAACTGGATTTTGTCTGTGTCTTCTGCATTGATTATGATCATGCCATCATTTAATGTACCAGAAAGGATGTACGTACCCTCATCTGTAATCGTTACAGTACTGCCGGAAATCTGCACAGCATCTGAATCACTGGAGGCACTGTCTCCTGATAAGGTGATTTTTGTACTGGTTTCTTCATCATAGCCAATTTCCAGATCCCTGTCTGTGAACATATCGGTTGTGCTGACTGCTGATGCAGAATCTGTGGATTCAGTTTGTACAGTCTCACCGGACGTGTCAGCAGATTCAGCAAAGGCTGTAGAGTTGCATGCAGAAAGAGAAAACAGTATGGAAAAAATAAGTGGGAATGTTGATTTCTTGTTCATTTGTGAACCTCCTTTTATAATTCACTGATTGTAGTTTCCTGTGATGAGATGGAAATTTCCAGATTTCCATTGCGGCAACGCAAGTTGTCAATCATTTCTTTTTCTTTTGCTGCACTGTTTAAAGTCAGATTATAGGTGAGGCGAAACAGACTTCCCATATTGGTTGTCTTCACCAATGTCAGTTCATAAGCAGATGCGTATTTTTCCAAAATTGGTTCGAAAACATCTGTGTAGTCCAAATCTTCAGGAATGGTGATATGTAGTGTCTTGTATAAAGAAGATGTTTTCTTCGCGCCAAAGTCCAATCGATTATAAAGTGCGCTGATAAAACCAAGAATGAGAGCACAGACAAATGCGTAGCCGATGTATCCCATGCCTATAATGAGCCCGGTTCCCATTGCAAGAAAAATTGCACCAATCTCCTTGGCAGAACCGGGAACAGAGCGGAAACGCACCAGACTGAATGCACCGGCAACAGCAACACCAGTTCCTACATTTCCATTGACCATCATAATCACAACACAAACAACAGCGGGTAGCAGTGCAAGCGTTGCGACAAAGCTTTTGGTATATCGTGTGCGATACATATAGAATAAAGCCAGCATCAATCCTATGACTAATGCGCTGCAAATGCAAAGCATAAAGTTTGATGGAGTAATAACGCTTGTCATATCGGTATCAAATAATCCTTGAAAAAAATTACTAAACATGCAACATCCTCCTTTGATTTTTCATTTTGGATTTTTTGTATATATTCTGATAGGCTCGCCCGTATTTCGAAAATGATGTTTTGTATAACCCGAGCCGGTTTAGTTCGTGACTCATCCAAAGGGGCAATCCGCCTGAAGTTTTTATTTCCATCAATGTTTGATCTGGATCTATAACTGGGATGCCGTAAATATCGCTGCTAAGTGAAAGATCCTGCTGCCGATATAAGATGTTTTCATCAAACGTTACTCGAAAATCTCCGCCATCTAAGGAATAGAATGCTTCTCGTTCATAAGAGAGAAAAACAGTGGGGTGCAGGTCGTCATAATAAGAACGAAAATATTCAATTTCATTGGCAATTTGAGAATGAATGGGCAGAGGAAGCCCCTGTTCAAAGCTGGATATAACTTGTGCCTCTGGAAGCGTCAGGCGGCGTTTATATACCACTGATTTATACTTTTTCTTTAATTCAACAAAAACCGGATCTGCAGAAGAAGTTTTTTGATAACTGCGTATCCGAAGTTTTTCTTTGTATGCCGGCTTTTCTAAGGAACGTCGAATTAAACGAAATGTATCTGTATCAAAATAAATATTTCGAATGGTTGTGCGTCCATAATCATCAAGTTTCATATAGGGCTCCATTGCCTGCAGAATGTTTTCTTTCTGTTTTTGTGTAAGCAGATATTTGATTTCATATCGTTTAAAAGTGGTCTGATATGTCATGAATGATTCCTCCTTCCTTTAATTCATAAGCGATTCGATGAGATCCAATACCTGCGTAATTGGAATGGCATATCCCATTCCTTCAACACCGGTAGAGGAAACCTTTGCTGTATTGATACCAATCAATTCACCATTCATGTTAAATAATGCGCCGCCACTGTTACCCGGATTGATTGCCGCGTCTGTCTGAATATATGTTGCATTGCCAGTATCTGTACTGATGGTACGATCCAATGCGCTGATGATACCGGTGGTTACAGATTGACCGTATCCAAGGGCATTGCCAATGGCAACCACTTGTTCTCCAACAACCAATTCACTTGAATCACCAATAGAAACAACAGAAATTTGAGATAATGTATCTGAAGATAATGTATCGATGGAAACTTTCAGTAAAGCAATATCCATGGTTTCATCGTATCCACACAGTTGAGCTTCGTAAGTTTGGTCATCAACGAAAGTTATGGACAACGTAGTAGCATCTTCTACAACATGATAATTCGTAACGATGTAAAGATTAGAGTCGTTCATATACATAATCACACCTGAACCACAGCTGGTTGTTTCCTGAAGCTGCACCTGACTTCGACCATTCCGACCAAATTGACCAAAATAGTTTTGTACCTCCTGAACAGAGATGTTCGTTACAGATACAACAGAAGGAAGACCCTGTGCGGCAATAGATGATACATCAAGAGATTGACATGATTGGCTTGATGTATCATAAGACACATTGGACAGGGAGACGCCATTGCCTTGTGATGTGCTGGGATTTTCAGCTGTGTATGAAGTGAAATTGTTCAACAGCGTATTTACTGCATAGAAACTTCCGCTGGCGATTCCGCCAAAAATGGCTGCACTCAAAACAAGTGAAACAGTCTTTTTGAAAAATCTGTTTTTCCTTGTGCGTCTGGTTCTTCGTACGGAAGATACAGGACGATTTTGGTTTGATGTATATTCTGGTAATTGATATTTCTGTTCGTAATCCATATCTATGCTCCTTTCAAATGATGGTTTGTGTTGCTTTTTATGGTTAAAGTATAGGGGCAGTATCTTAGATAAACTTAAAAATCAAACTTAATTCAACTTAAAATAATGTTTTGTACAAAAAACGTTATCTACGAAGCAACACTTTCTTTTAAGAAAAGATACTCAATAAAATATCAGTAAAAAACGAAAGCTGGAATCCTCTGTATATCAAGGATTTCAGCTTTCTTATTTTTCTTATGAAGATGTTCCTAAAGGTTATCATTTTATCAAAAGTGCAATATTTTATTTATGATGTTGGAATAGAAACCGTGATCAATAAAGATTTTTCATCCTGTGTTGTTGCAGCAATTTTCCCTTTGTGAGTATGAACAATGGCAGCCGCAATGGCCAGCCCCAGTCCATAACCGCCTGTTTTAGAATTTCTGGATTGATCTGTTCGATAAAAACGGTCAAATAAATGTTCCAGACTTTCTCTGGAAATAAAGTCTGTTGTATTGAATACACTTAGATGGATTGTGTTTTTTTGCTTTTTTAGCGTAACTGTAATATTACCTGTATCATTTGTGTATTTTACAGCATTATCTAAAAGAATGGTTACTAACTGCCGGATTGCTTTTTCATCTCCGTTCATGGAAAGCATAGGCTGAATTTCACTGGTAAGGTTTTTGTTGCGTGTCTTTGCCAATCCATGGAATGTTTCAACTGTTTCTTCTACGAGGTCAGAAATTGGAAATTCGATTTTTTCTGTTTGCGGGCTTTCTTCCATTCTTGATAGCATAATCAGATTGTTTGTGAGTTGTGCTAAACGTTTTGTTTGTGTTCGAATATCATGAATCCACTCGTTTTCTCCGATATCCATTTCCAAAACTTCCGTATCCGCGTCGATGATCGTCAGCGGTGTTTTCAGTTCATGTCCTGCATCGGTAATAAATTGTTTTTGTTTTTCATAATTTTCTGAAAAGGGTTTCATGATCCGATCAGAAAGCAAAATCAGCAAAATTAGCACTGCCAATAATCCAACAACAGAAACGCCGGCACTGGTAAATATGAAATTTCGAAAAGAACTCATTTCACGTCCATAATCCAGAAAGATGATATGTGTTTCATTGCCTACAAGATAAGTGGTATAACGGTAGTCCTCAATAAACCCCTGTGAATTTCCAGAATGAAGGGCAGTCTGTGCATATTCAATAGCTGTGGCAGTATCTACAGCCGCTATTTTTCCCGTATTCACAGTTGCAACTTCTCCATTTTCCGTAAGAAATACAGAGAAGTATCGTGATTCATAAGGGAGTTCCGGTGAAAAACGATGTAAATCTTTGGGACGATCATCTTCAGGAATGATTTCGTTTTTAGAATGATCACTGATTGGAAAATTGCCATCGTTTGCTTCCAATATTGTAAGTATACTGTCAGCATCTGTAACAATTTTCTTATAGTTCAGCGAGCCGACAACTCCAAAAATGACTGCCAATACAAGCAATAGGGAAAGCATAGAAGCAAATATCAGTTTTATGCGAAGTTTTCGTATCATATGATTTCCTCCAATGTATATCCTGCATTTCGCATGGCTTTGATCTGAATATTCGCATGCAGTGCTACTAATTTTTTACGCAGATAAGAAATATATACCCAGACAACATTGATTTCCGCTTCGCTGTCATAGCCCCAGATTTTTTCCATAAAACGTTCAGAGGAAATCAGATTTTTGGGATTCATCATCAGCATTTCCATCATTTGAAATTCTTTGTTTGCCAAGCGATAACTGCCAGAGGGCGTAGAAAGTTCATAAGTGGCTCGATCCAACGTAACATTTCCAATTTGCAGTTTGGAATTAGCCTGAACTGTTTGTGTCCGTGTCATTGCACGAATGCGAGCTAATAATTCTCTTGAATGAAATGGTTTGGTCAGATAATCATTTGCACCGGCATCCAATCCTAACACTTTATCGTCTACTTCAGATTTCGCTGTCAATAATAAAACAGGAATTAAAATTCCTTTTTTTCGGATTTCCTTCAATACGGTAATACCGTCTACTTTTGGCATCATGATATCGAGAATAATGCCGTCATAATTATCTGCTTCCAGATATTCCAATGCTTCCTGCCCGTCATATGCCACATCAACGGAATAATTGTTTCGCTGTAATATGGTTGTCAACGCTTTAGACAGAGCTTGTTCATCTTCGGCAAGTAAAAGTCTCATGTTATAGTTTCCTCCTTTGCTTAAATTTAATTTTACAAATCATATTGGATAATAATGTAATTATATTATAACTTGCATAGCTTAAATACAAATAAAAACATTTTCTTTTTTGGGATGACGAAAAAATTTGACATAATGAACTGGTTTTGATTTTGTTTCATTTGAATAGAAGAAAAGATATATTGCTCTCTGTGGAATCAGTATCATAGAAATTTGCAATTATCTGAAAAAATCAGTGGTGGAAGAGTAGGCAGGTGTGTGGTTGATTTATGCGGTATAGCTGGGAAGAGTGATCAAAATAGATGACATAGACGCAAAGTCTGTAAAATCAAGGCTTCCAGCGGCTTTTGATGGCGATTTTCAAAGCTTCAAAAATTCGAATTTTATAGATGACATAGCGTTTTTGGAGTTAAAAAACCATTTTGAGGCAGTGAGTTGGCAAATCTCGCTGCCTTTTTTTTAATTTTAGTACAACTAAATAAGGAGGTGAAAATCTTGAATGAAATAAAGTGCATGAGCATTCTGGAGTCTATATGGTGAAGAGTGCAAAAGAACCATTTTTTATTTTTGGCGAATGATGTAACACATATCTGACAAATTTAAAATTATTTTAGAACAGTGTTTCATTTTTGTTGACATTTGACTTTTTTTGATATATTATATGGATGAAGATGTTGGCTGTTCCGTAAAAAGAGCAGAACATTTAGCTCTGTTCTTATAAGATAAAGGGCATTTCTACCTTAAATGCGCGCAGTACAATAGCTATAAAAGAAATTCGATATTTTTTCAAAAAACAAGGAGGAATATGGAATGGATAAAAACAAACGCGGTTTAGCCTATGTTATGGATCAGGAAGACCTTACAACAATGAGAATCTTCTATGATTTCAAAACGGATGAAGTGTTTTTGTCAGCATCTAAAGACTGGGACGAAGATTTAGACTGGTCCCGTTATAACAAAGATTTTTACGCAGAGAGTATAAAGACACATCACGCTAAGTACTTGAACGAACAGGAAGTATATGCTGTCTTCGAAAAACATGGACTTAGTGATTACTTGAAAGAAGTCATCTCTTTGCTGCAGCAGGGAAAACATTTTGGGATCCTTGCATTTTGGAATAAGAAACTTGACATTTTCTACATGGGTAATCAGCACAGCAGAAAATGCGGATTGAACAATGGAAAACATGCAACTCTGGGCGGCGGTATCAGACGCCATCGCAAGAACGAACTTGAGCTCGATGTAGTAATTGATGGACTCAACCTTGGACGTGCAATGTCATTCAAGAACATTGCTGGTGAACTGCCCATGGGCGGCATCAAATCAACAGTGACTATGGACGAACTCGACCTGAACGATATGCAGCAGATGGGCTTCTTGGGATTTGCCTTGGATATGCAGCGTTGTGAAACAGGTCCAGATATGGGCTTCCCTATCGAAATGACTGACGTAATGATTGATAAGGGATACAGCCATCAGTACACATGTGGTCCAAATGGTCCTCTGGGCAGCTCTGGTCCTCCGACAGCATATGGTGTATTTATCTCTCTGGAAGAAGCTGTTAAGTTCCTTGGATATGACAATATGGATGGTTGGTCATTCGCTTGCCAAGGACTGGGACAAGTTGGCTATTCCATGGTTCGTGAAATCTGCGAAAAGGTTAAAAACCCTAGGGTAATCGTAGCAGATGCTAGACCAGAGGCAGTTGAAAAATGTGTTGCAGAGTTCTCTGCGAAGGGTATTGATATTACCGCAGGTAACGTAAATGATATCCTTTTGCAGGATGTAGATGTTGTTGTACCTTGTGCGATTGGCGGCGTATTCGACGAAGAAAACATTCCAAAGCTCAAATGCAAAATTATCTGGGGTTCTGCTAACAATCAGATTAAGGCAAGCAGCCAGGAAGAAGAAATCCGTCTTGCAGAAAAGATTGCAGAAAGAGGAATTCTGTTCCAGACGGACTGGTGGCATAACACTGCAGGTGTAATGTTCGCTTGGGAAGAAGTTTGCAAGCAGGAAAGAGCTGACATCAACCATGTTTATAAGGTTATCAGCGATGTACTTCCGAGACTTACTAAGGAAAACCTTAGAGAGGCTAAGGAACTTGGTCTTACACCTACAGCCAATGCTTACAGACGTTGTGAGGCAATTCTCTACGGAGATGCTCCAG
>ERZ1673739.2273-NODE-2273-length-16789-cov-8.407733_pt1 | contig 16789 bp, 13 predicted proteins | sample MGYA00580210_ERZ1673739 | MGnify/ENA primary metagenome ERZ1673739 (study PRJEB41218, sample SAMN15661749) | gut metagenome | host: Homo sapiens | place: Canada: London | collected 2015-08-20/2019-03-30 | study: EMG produced TPA metagenomics assembly of...
AAGCGACTGCGTTCATGAGCAAGTAGCGAAAGCGGATTGCGAATGTCCGCTTTACAAAGATGTTTGTTTTCATTGATGGATGTGTAATAACAAATCAATGTATCTGTTTGTTTTGGTATGATATTTTTAAATAAGGATACCGCGTTATGGTTTTGTTGAAAAAGTGATCTTTTCCGGATGGGAAGAACTGTCAATATCTGTATCCGAGTTAAAAAGAATATTGACGGCATTTTCTGAATCTGTGGTGTTAAATGTCCAGTTATTCTGTGTTTCATAGGTAATATATTGCTTTAAAAAAGAATTATACCAACGGAACTTTATGATATAATCATCCGCATCACTGTCTTTTGGTACTTTAAAGTTATATTGAATATAGCTTTCTGTACATGCCTCTGCCAATGATTCCAGATTGTCCGGTGTCAGACTATAGGTATACAATGGTGTATCATTATATACAACCTGAAATTCAGCGTCTGAGATATTGGAAACAAATGCAGCCTGCTGACAGCTCAGGTTGAGATCGCCAAAATTTGTTCGTGAAAGGTTGTCAAATTGGTTTCCGACAATTTCAACATTTGGCTGCCAGTCTGTTAATCCAAGAACCGACAGCGTTTCGTATTCGCTCAGAGTTACGGTCTGTTTGGAACCGTCTGTATCGATGCAAGCAGTTGTGGTATAAGTGTCTGTATTAATCGGCAAGTCGGCAAAACCAGTATAAGTTCCGTTTTCGCAGGTGAACGTAATCGGAATATTGCTCTGATCCGAAGTGTTTTGAAGCTGCATGGTCAGAGTGGTGTTATCCTGATAGTTTTTCAAGACAGCAGTAAATTTAACATGCAGATTTTTGCCGTCATCGGAGACAGAATCCGCAGTCGCATTATAATTTTGAAAATAGGTATCCTGTTCGCTGATGTAGTCAGAATCGTCGTTTACATAAACCGGAGCGGATTTCTGTGCAATCTGATCTGAGAGAGTGTTTAATCTGGCAGAAAAGCTTACCGTGACCACAATCAGGGCGACTGTCAGTGCCAGGCACGCGGTACCAAACCCGATGGCAGTCCGTTTCCATGTTTGGTGATTTTTCTGCAGGATTTCAGAAGTAATATTTTCAATCGTTTCCGGAGAAACACCAGATGCAGAACAACTGTCATTATGAAATGTGTCATAATGACTGGCACCATTTGTAAAAGCGGGATTTGCCGAAGCATCCGCATTGCCCTGGTTATTTGCAACACAATTGGTATTCTGATTCAAATCAGAAGAAGTTTCTTCGGAAAAAATATCTACATCTTCATCCAATAACTTATCTAATGATATCTGATAAAATTCTGCCAGAAATTTTAATTTTCCAAGATCCGGGCGTGTGGCATCGGATTCCCATTTGGAAATAGACTGGCGGGAAACCTGCAATTTTTCTGCAAGCTGTTCCTGTGTCATAGTCTGTTTCGTTCGTAATGTATATAATTTTTCACCTAATGTCATAATGTACCTCCGTCTGGAAAAAGTGATCCTGTCATAAATTTGTGATTGCAGAATCAAATTGATGTTGTGTGACTTTCCGGAAATTAAAAATATATCCTGTATAGTTAGTCAGTAGTAAAAATGCGAGAGTATTTCTGAAAGTATGTAATGTATCTCATCTGATTTCAGTATAAAAAATCATTGGAAAATGTCTACCAATCGGTGTGAGCGATTGCGCAACTTCTGGTTGCAACCCAGTATTTATGCGGTTGGACGGTTCATTTCATATGAAAGAATTAGATACATCCGTTCCCTGTAATTGTCAAAACCCTATGTACATTTCAAGTCCTCCTCTGTCTGTCCTTTATTATACACGAAATAATAAGCAATGTAAAAACACTCATTCTACATTAGTGTAGAAAACGGAGTTGATGGCAGAGATGTGGAATTTCACATGAGAATCCGGTAGTGAAAGAAGTTTATGAATCATTCTTGGGTGAACCGGGATCTGAAAAAGCGCATGAATTGCTGCATACAAGCTATCAGATGAGATAGCAGAGTCTTATTGTTGAACAGTAAGAGATAGAAATTACAAAAGAGAAATAAAACGGGATGCTGTTACTTTGTAGAAACGAAGTGATGGTATCCTGTTTTTTTGTCCGAAATAATAGTATAATACCAGAAGAAATACAAGAAGACGAGGACATATACGTTGGAAAAGAATGATTTCAGGACAGAATTGAATCCTTTTGAAATGCTGGAAGAACTGCTTTGGCAGGATCAGTTTGAATTGATTTTTCCAGAAAAATCAGATAATGAAAATTGTGGTGCACAGGAAAAAGGAGAAGCAGACAGAGCGGAAAATAAAAATGAAAGCATAATACAGAAAGATACATATACAGATAAGAACGGCGCAAAATCACAACTTCGTCTTGTCTATCTGATGAACGACGCAGTGGAAAGTTTTTTGGTCTTTGTTAATGCCAGAATGACCGGGCACTATCAGCCGGATTATGAGGGCGAACTGGAAGCAGAATTAAGCAGGGAAGATACGGATGACAGCTGTATTTATGTACTTGTAGTTCATCAGGGTGACAGTGTCGTGACAATTTTTTTTGAAAATTTAAAAGTGGAGATACACCTGTACCGTTACGGAGATCTTGGACATTTTTGGGTGAAGGGCTATGAATATCTGCGGCAGTTGGAGTACCGAATTGCGATTCTGCATACAAAATGTGAGTATCTGGGAGCGGATGCAGCCAGTGAGGAAGAGCGGAAGCTGTCAGAATTGGTACATTTTCCACCGTTGAATTATGCCTGTTATCCGGCAGTCCCAGCGAAATATATCGTGCCAATGGCGGATGTGTGGGAGCCGACGGAACAGGCCATTTCAATCATGGAAGAACTGTCATCGGAAGCCGGAGATTACAGCCTGCTTCGGTGGCTGGCATTTTATCGGAAGCATCATGGAAAAAGAATGAGCAGATTACTTGCATGGATGCTGCACAAGGTCAGCCATGGAGTCGTGGTGGATCTGCTGATGGAAAAACTGATGCTGGCAAGCGAAGGTTACCCGGTGCGTACCTATAAAACAGAAAAGCTTAAATCAGAAGACTCCGAATTCAAGAAGGAAGAAATTGGAAAAAGAGAAGTATATGATACAAAAGCATCAGAGCAGAAAACGGTATCTGCAGTCGGAGGAATATCACAGCAGTTATATGAGAAAATTCTGATGCAGGCAGCACAGCGTAAAATGGAGCTGGAAGCTCAGGGAAAGCAGGTCACACTGGTGAGGGAAGAACCTTTCACAACAGCGCAGGATTCCGTGGAATATAACGTATATCTGATGATCTGGAAGAAAAAGTGGGGAAATCGAATCGTAGAAGTGGAACATATTTTTTGACAGACAATAAAAATCCGACCTAAAAAAATGTATAAAAATATTTAATTTTTGTTCGTTGTTGGAAAAAAATATTCATCATCAAATTATACACTTGTTTGCTACATCTTCCGAGAAAGAGTATACATCTGAACCATACAAAACAATTGGATGGGGTGGAAGCGATAATTTTGTGAAAATGACGCTGGAAGATATTAATGTACCGGATGGTAAGCTGCGAGTAGGAGCACATGCAGCAGTAACTTATATTAATAGTGAGTCATGGGGAGATTTTGATGATCATTATCTGGATTTATGTGATGAGTGAACTGCATTGAATGATTTCACAATTCTTTCACAATATCAACAAAATTTTACTACAATCATCAGATATGATATACTCATCAAAGATGAGGAGGCAGAAAGAAATGCTTGAGAATGAAGAAAATAAAATGAACACAGAAAATAATGAATCAGAAGTAAAAAATGATAGTAATATAGAAAATACAGAAAGTAAAAAAACAACAGAGGAGATGTTTGAGGAATCTGATTTCGTGACACCGCCACAGGAGAGCGAACCGGAGCGGTCAGCATCTTCTGCACAGGAGACTGTTACAGCAGAGACAGCAAAGGCAGAGAATAGTTCCTCCGCTGCTCAGGAAACAGGAGCAACAGAGAGCACTTCTGACAGTCATATCAAAGGAACAGAAGGTGCTTCCCAGTACCGTTATTCCTACATCAAGAATCATAAAAAACAGGATCAGGCGAATGGTGATCAGCATAACGATTATCAGGAGACACCAAAGCAGAAAAGAAAACACAAACGCAGCATGAACCTGTATGCAAAAGTAATCTGCTGTGCAATTCTGTTCGGTGCAATTTCCGGTGGTATGGTACTGGGATCTTTCATGATCGGAAAAAATGCAGTAAAGACAACACCAACTGCAAATCTGGAGACAAATGCAGCAAAACTGAGTACAAGCTCCGGCAGCAAGAGCGGTTCATCCAGTTCTTCTGGAGATACTTATACTGTAGCTCAGATTGCAGAACAGTGTAAATCTTCTGTTGTAGCAATTACCAACCAGAGTGTACAGGAAGTACAGACTATGTTTGGAACGATGCAGCAGCAGAGTACAGGAAGTGGTTCCGGTGTTATTATCGGAAAGAATGATACAGAACTTCTGATCGCGACAAACAATCATGTAGTATCCGGTGCGGAGTCTCTGACCGTATGCTTTAACGATGATAAAGATGCTGTATTTGATGCAAAAATTAAAGGAACAGACGCAGATAATGATCTGGCAGTCATTGCAATCAAGCTCTCTGATATCAGTGAGGATGTATTAAACAGCATTTCCGTCGCAACACTTGGTGATTCTACTCAGATGGAGGTTGGTGATCAGGTTGTTGCTATCGGTAACGCACTTGGTTTTGGTCAGTCCGTTACGTCCGGTGTTATCAGCGCATTAGACCGTGAGGTTACGATTGATGATACAACTGCAACACTGATGCAGACAGATGCAGCCATCAACCCAGGTAACAGCGGAGGTGCTCTGTTTAATATGAAAGGTGAAGTGATCGGTATCAACAGTGCAAAATATGCCAGCGATCAAGTAGAAGGCATGGGATTTGCAATCCCGATGGCAAAAGCACAGAGTATTATTGAAAATCTGATGAATCAGGAGACCAGAGATAAACTGACCAGCGATTATGGCTTTTTAAATATTACAGGACAGGATGTATCTTCCGATGTCGCTGAGATGTATAGCATTCCGGAGGGCGTTTATGTCAGCGGAACCACAGACGGTGGTGCAGCAGCCAATGCCGGTATACAGAAAGGTGATATCATCACAAAACTGGGTAACACAACCATTACATCTATTTCACAGTTAAAAGAAGAATTACAGTATTATAAAGCTGGAGAGACCGTTGAAATTACGCTTCAGAGAAATACTGACAACAAGGGATATCAGGAGCAGACCGTAAAAGTTACATTAGATAATGCTTCTGAACAGTCCAACACAACAACAAGCCAGAGCAACAGCAGTCAGTCTCAGTCCGGTTCACAGACTGTTCCGGGTTATGGCAGCGACGGCAGCAGCAATGGAAGCAGCATCGAGGATTTCTTTAACAGCATGAGATAAAATTATAAGAGAAAACGCTGATTCAGACACAGATCTGAATGATTGTGAAGCTCTGTAGAATAGAAGGCATTGGGGGGGAGAAAAATCCCCCCAATGCGTTTTTCTATTTTTGCTTTACGCTGTCTTTATCTTGTGATAAAATGAACAAAACGGACTTTTACAAAGTATTGGAGGCAGTTGAGATGAAGAAAAAAAGAATTGCAATTGCACTTGGACATGACGCACTGGGAACAACGCTTCCGGAGCAGAAAGAGGCAACCCGCTGCGCAGCAAAGGCAATTGCTGATTTAATACAGGATGATTGTCAGGTAGTTATTACACACAGTAACGGACCGCAGGTTGGAATGATCCATACTGCAATGTCTGAGTTTCATAGACTGTATACAGATTATACGGCGACACCGATGTCTGTATGCTCCGCTATGAGTCAGGGATATATCGGATACGATCTTCAAAATGCGATTCGCACAGAGTTAATGAACCGCGGCGTATATCGTACCGTTTCTACACTTCTGACACAGGTAGTTGTAGATCCGTACGATGAAGCTTTTTACAGACCAAGCAAGATCATCGGTCGTGTTATGACAGAGGAAGAAGCAGAGGAAGAAGAAAAGAAAGGTAACCATGTTGTTAAGACAGAGGACGGTTACCGCAGAATTGTTGCTGCACCGAATCCGATGCAGATTGTAGAGATTGATGCTGTCAATGCTTTGATGGATGCTGATCAGGTAGTCATCGCTGCCGGCGGTGGTGGAATTCCGGTACTGGAGCAGGGCACAACCTTAAAAGGTGCCAGTGCGGTTATTGAGAAGGATCTGATTGCAGGTCTTCTGGCAGATGGTGTAGAGGCAGATATGCTGATTATCCTGACCGGGGAAGAATGTGTATACAAAAATTATGGCACGGACAAGCAGGAGCCAATCCGTGAGATGACCTGTGCACAGGCACAGAAATATATGGCCGAGAGAGAATTTGGCGAGGGAACCATGCAGCCGAAGATTGAGACGGCAATCTCTTATATTGGCGATTATGCGACACGTCAGGTGCTGATTACGAAACTGGGGAGTATCGAAGCTGCTATGGCGGGCCAGACTGGCACAATTATAAAGAAATAAAAACGAAAAAAGGGGGATAATGCATGATAGACAGTGTATTATCCCTTTTACATTTTATTATATATGAAAAATTATTAAATTTTCAGAAGTTACAGGAAAGGAAACATGTATTTATGAAAGAAATCCGTAAAACCAAAATTGTCTGTACACTTGGACCATCTACAGATAAAGGAGATGTACTTCGCCAGTTAATGTTGGAAGGAATGAACGTTGCACGTTTCAATTTTTCACATGGATCTCATGAGGAACAGAAAGGCCGTTTTGAAAAACTGGTTGAACTGCGTAAGGAATTGAATCTCCCGGTAGCTGCACTGCTAGATACCAAAGGACCGGAGATCCGTCTGAAAGAGCTGGAAGGCGGCAAAGCGGAATTAAAAGAAGGACAGCTTTTCACCCTTGCACTTGGTGATTTTGTGGGTGATGCCAGCCGCGTGGCCATCACATATGAGGATCTTCATAAAGATGTCAAAGTTGGTGACCGTATTCTGATCGACGACGGTCTGATCGAGATGAAAGTCGTTCGTCTGGATGGAACGGATATTGTGTGTGAAGTAGTAAATGGTGGTATGATTTCCAATAAAAAAGGTGTCAATGTACCGAATGTAGAGCTTTCCATGCCGTTTATCAGTGAAACAGATTATAACGATATTGTGTTTGGTATTGAAAATGGCTATGATTTTATCGCAGCTTCCTTTACAAGAACCGCGGATGATATTCTCCAGATCCGCAAAATTCTGGATGATCATGACTGTAAGAGCATTAATATTATTGCGAAAATTGAGAATAAACAGGGTGTGGATAACATTGATGAAATCATCCGTGTATCCGACGGTATCATGGTAGCCCGTGGTGATATGGGTGTCGAGATCCCGATGGAAGATGTTCCGGTTATCCAGAAAATCCTGATTGAAAAAGTATACAAAGCAGGAAAACAGGTTATCACGGCAACACAGATGCTGGATTCTATGATGAAACATCCGCGACCAACACGTGCAGAGACAACAGACGTTGCAAATGCGGTATATGACGGAACCAGTGCAATCATGCTTTCCGGTGAGACCGCTGCAGGCGATTACCCGGTAGAAGCATTACAGACAATGGTAAAAATTGCATCCCGTACAGAGCAGGATATCAACTATATGTCCCGCCTGAAAAAACGTGGCATTTTGACCAATCCGGATATTACAAATGCCATCGCACATGCGACATGCACCACAGCGATGGATCTGAATGCATCCGCGATCATTACTGTATCCAATTCCGGACGTACTGCACGTATGGTATCCAAATATCGCCCGGCTTGCCCGATTATCGGATGCTCCGTAAACGAAGATGTATGCAGAAAACTGAATATGTCCTGGGGTGTAACTCCGTTATTGGTAGAATTAAAACACAATTCCGATGAATTATTTGATCATGCAGTAGATAAAGCAGAAGAAATGGGACTGATCGAGCAGGGGGAGATCGTTGTTCTGACAGCAGGTGTACCGCTTGGTATTTCCGGAACAACCAATATGATCAAAGTGCATGTGGCAGGTCATATTCTGATGCAGGGAAAAGGTCTGACAGACAGAACAGCAGCTGCTAACCTCTGTGTTATTTCTTCTCCGGAGGAATTAAAAGAAAAATTTAAAGAGGGTGACATTATTGTTGCAAAAGATACATCTAATGAGATGATGGAGCAGATTCGTCTGGCTTCCGGTCTCATCATTGAGAATGACAATGTGGACTGTCATGGTGCCATTGCAGGACTGAGCCTTGATCTTCCGGTACTGATCGGGGCAGAAAATGCAACACAGATTCTGAAATCTGGTGCGTTTGTGACACTGGATGGTAAAAAAGGAATTGTAAGTTGTAACAATTAGCTTCCTTTGTGGTTGAAAATTTAGGATAATGAAAGGGGCCTGGGTTTATTTTGTCTCCGCAGCTAATAATCGCTTGCTGAGAAAAAATAAACCCAGACCCCATTTACGTTACGAAGCCATAAAATTTTACAGCGTAAATTGAGAACCCAGCCAATTTTTTCTTGGCGAGCGATTGTTAGCCGCAAAGAAAAAATTGGCTGGGTTCGTATTATAAAGTGAAAAATTAAACATATTTGCTCACGACCAGCGATTGTGGAAGGAGTCTTCGATTTCGTTTTATATGTTTAAGATTTATTTAGAATACTTGGATACGATATCATTCATTTCTGACCAACACGCTTCCATGTCGCGCACAAGTTTAAACTGTGTCCGTGCACGGTCCAGATTCTGTCCCGGACGATGAGTCGCAAAGTAATGATCGCCTTCCAGATAATCGGTCAGGAAACGCATACCACATTCTAGTGTCATGAGTTTTGCTCCCCATGGCAATGTTTTAATTTCTAATGGAGTCAGGGCATCTCCTGCAACTTCCAGAAATCCTTTTGTATATGCTTCAAATAATTCCAGTGAGAAGTTTACTTTGCTAAGATCTGGTTCGTCTTCGGCACTGTGATTTGCACCAAAACGGATGGAATCACCATAATCATTGGCTGCAAGTCCCGGCATCACCGTATCCAGATCAATGATACAAAGGGCATCATTGGTATCGGCATCCAGCAAAATGTTATTGAGTTTCGTATCATTATGAGTAACACGCAGCGGCAGTTTTCCGGCAGCAAGCAGATCGGTCATATAGGAGCAGTCTGCTTCGCGATCCAGTACGAATGCAATATCATCGGAAATATCGGCTGCACGGTGCAGGGCATCTGCTTTTAGTGCTTTTTTGAATTTGAGCAGACGATCCGGTGTGTTATGAAAATCCGGAATGGTTTCATGCAGACTGGATGCATCGTAGTCAGCCAGATTCTTCTGGAACTGGCCAAATGCGCGGGCAGAAGTATAGAAATCTTCTGTGTTTCGGCACTGTTGCAGACAAATAGTATTTTCAACAAAATTGTATACACGCCATGCGCCGCCGGTAGAATCTGTATAATAAGAATTACCGTTTTTGGTCGGAACTACAGTCATTGTCTCACGGGAAACATCTCCTCCGCGTTTGCTGATCAGATTTCGCAGATAAGAAGTAACACCGCAGATATTTTCCATCAGTGCCTTTGGATTTGTAAAAATATCTGTGTTGATCCGTTGCAGAATGTATCTGGTTACGGTCTTTCCTGTGGCAGTAACCAGATTTGTGTTGTTGATATGTCCTTCGCCATAGGAACCATAGGATAAAGTACCTTCCCCCCAATCGTAGGCAGAAAGGACTTCCTGAAAAATTTCAGGTGAAATAGTTGTCATAAAAATACTTCTCCTTTGAATGAACTTAAAGGATAAGATGCCGCCTAGGTAAACAGCAATCTTTCCAAATTAAATGTGCAGATGAAATAAAAAATGCTTAGTTCCATAACGGAGTCGGATATAAGCCTTCCTCTGATTTCTGAGCCAGAGCTTTTACAATCCCCGGTTTGTCTTCCTGATAAGTTACACCGTACCATTTATCCGGGCTTTTCAGCACTTTGACTGTTGCTTTGCCTTCGTCCAGCAGCTGACTGACAACGGATGGAAGGAAGTACTCACCTTTTAATGGATTAGAAACCATTGCTTCATCTAAAAATGCCGGGAAGCGCAGGTTAGCCTCTTTGATAAAGCTTTCACTGAATCCCCATAAGTTCATGGAAACCGTTGTATCACCGTCGATATCGTGCCAGGTTTCTCCTTTGTCCTCAGTGAAACGGATGCCATTTTCGTACTGTTCGATCTGTGTATGTTCTACAACGCTGACCAGATTGGAGTCTGCGTCTGTGGTGCAGACACCGCGGGCAACAGAACCATTTTCAGTAACGGTATTTTTTAACTGATAGCCGACCATGCAGTAACGATACTTGTCGTTATCTGTATGAGTAGATAAGTAATCATAAATGATCTGGAAACAGGTTGTTCCATAGTAATCATCTGCATTAATAACTGCAAACGGAGCATCGATCAGATCACGGGCAGCGAGAATTGCATGACAGGTTCCCCATGGTTTCTCACGTCCTTCCGGAACTGTGTAGCCTTCTGGCAGATCATCCAGATCCTGATATGCGTAAGCTACGTCCATATATTTGGAAACATGATTTCCAATGTTTTCTTTGAATGCTTCTTCTATAGAATGTTTGATGATGAAAATTACTTTTTCAAAACCGGCACGACGTGCGTCATAGAGAGAATAATCCATAATGACTTCACCATGGCTTCCAACAGGGTCCATCTGTTTCAATCCACCATAGCGGCTTCCCATTCCGGCGGCCATTACAACTAATACAGGCTTTTTCATCTTAAGATCCTCCTTATATAAAAATAAAAAATATAAATATAGTTTACATCCTATTTATTATACGGTTTCACATCAGGAAAAGCAACGGCAAATACGGAAGAAATGAAAGGGAAATGTGGCTAAATCAGAAGAAAAAAAGGCTTGTAATTAGCTGTAAAAAGAGGGAAAATATTCATGTTGGGAAGACACAGAAAAAGATGATACAGGAGATGATCATTTATGAAACTTATACATGGAAGTGTGTTTCTTTCGGATGGCAAATTTTCCAATGCAGATGTAGTCTGTACAGAGAAAATCCTGAATGTGACAGAGAGAGCAGGTTGTGATATCGGAACTATTCAATCGGAAAATAGTGCAGATCATGAACTGATTTTGGATGTTACCGGAAAATATGTGATTCCGGGACTGGTGGATATCCATTCCCATGGTGCAGTGAATGCAGATGCAAGTGACGGGAATGCTGATGGTTTACGAAAAATGTCCCGCTATTATGCCGGGAAAGGTGTGACGAGTTGGTGTCCGACAACGATGACACTGTCGGAGGAACAGTTACTTAAGGCAATGCATGCAATCCGGGATTTTTCATCAGATGGAGCAAATTGCGTGGGTGTGCATCTGGAGGGACCATTTGTTTCTTATGAAAAAAGAGGTGCTCAGAATGCGGCATATTTACAGAAACCGAATATAGAAGAACTGAAAAAATTAAACGATGCCTGTAACGGACAGGTGCGTATGATCACGGTCGCACCGGAGGAAGATGAAAACAATGCATTTATCCGGGAGGCAAGCAAGATCTGTACCGTATCTCTGGGACATTCAGTGGCAGATTATGAGCAGGCAAGGGCTGCATTTGAAGCAGGCGCAACTCATGTCACACATATGTTTAATGGAATGAACGGTCTGCATCACCGGAAACCGGGAATTATCGGAGCCGCTTTTGATGCGGGGGCGACAGTGGAACTTATCTGTGATGGTTTCCACATTGAACCGTCAGTAATTCGCATGACGGCAGCATTATTTGGCGATAAGCTGAATCTGATTTCCGATTCCATGCGCTGTGCAGGAATGCCGGAGGGCGAATATTCCTTAGGCGGGCAGCCGGTATGGATGAAAGCCGGCAAAGCGACACTGGCAGATGGAACACTGGCTGGTTCGTCCATTCACCTGATGGATGCCGTGCGAAATGTGGTCCGTTTTGGAGTTCCGCTGGAGCAGGCGATTCGGGCAGCGACACTGACACCGGCAGAATCTATTGGAATGGCGCAGGAGATCGGATGTATCCGCAAGGGAGCCAGAGCAGATCTGTTGATTCTGGATAAAGAACTGAATCTGGAAAAAGTAATCATTGGTGGACAAATCTGGCAGTAACAGATTACGAAAATAAAAAGATAACAATTAAAATGTGAGTTGTGTAAGACTTTGAGGAGGGTATTACAATGAAAATTATCAGAGCAAAAGATTATAATCAGATGAGCAGAAAGGCAGCAAATATTATTTCGGCACAGGTAATCATGAAGCCGGATTGTGTACTGGGACTGGCAACAGGAAGCAGTCCGCTTGGTATTTACCGTCAGCTCATTGAATGGTACAACAAGGGGGATGTAGATTTTTCCGAGTGTTATTCTGTTAACTTAGACGAATATGTGGGATTGGATATTACAAGTGATCAGAGTTATGTACATTTTATGCATCACAATTTCTTTGATTCTATCAACATTCGTGAGGATCATACTTTTATTCCGAATGGAAAAAATGCTGATATTGCGGCAGAGTGTGAGCGTTATGACAAACAGATCGCATCTTTAGGCGGTATCGATCTGCAGCTTCTTGGCATTGGACGTAATGGTCATATTGGATTTAATGAGCCAGATCATGTGTTTACAAAAGGAACACATTGTGTCAGTCTGACAGAGTCTACAATTGAAGCAAATAAGCGTTTCTTTGACAGTATTGACGATGTACCGCGTCAGGCACTGACCATGGGAATCTGTGACATCATTCAGGCAAAAAAAGTTGTGCTGGTGGCATCCGGAGAGGATAAAGCAGATGCAGTTCAAAAAGCTTTCTTCGGACCGGTGACACCGGAAGTACCTGCATCGATCCTGCAGTTACATCCGAATTTTACGCTGGTGGCAGACGAGGACGCATTAAAAAAAGTACTTGCATGAGCGTGAAGAACGTGATATAGTAGACAGCGGAATAAGCACTGGTTGCTTATTTCGCTAAATGGGTGGATTCCCGAGTGGCCAAAGGGGACAGACTGTAAATCTGCTGGCGATGCCTTCGAAGGTTCGAATCCTTCTCCGCCCATTATAAAAAAAGGATTTCTATATGAAATCCTTTTTTTTTATTGCAGTAAAGCAGAGAAATTTTCGGTAAGAAACCAAAACGGTTCGAATCCTTCTCCGCCCATTATAATAAAAAAAGGATTTCTATATGAAATCCTTTTTTTTATTGCAGTAAAGCAGAGAAATTTTCGGTAAGAAACCAAAACGGTTCGAATCCTTCTCCGCCTATTATAATAAAAAAGGACTTCTTAAATGGCTTCCGGTAAGAAGTCTGTCATGTATTATAAAGCAGATTATCAGCTTCCGGATGATGAAGTTCAGACAATTGCTGACTGGACGGTAAGGTGTTAGATGACAGCAAGTACACTGTTTCGGAAGGAAGCACTGTTGTAGAAGTGAAGGAAGATTATCTGAATACTCTCTCAGCAGGAGCGCATACCCTCAGTATCGTATCAGTGAATGGAACAGTCGATTTATCCGACTGTTCCACTTTTTTTTCTGCTCAAAAGATGGTACAATAAAAACATTACAGAGATAGGAGAGGAACAATAATTATGGGAATTATTAAAGGGATATGTATCAGTGAAAAAAGAGGAACACAAAAGCATGAGGTTTCTGAGGCGAAACTGATTGCAGACTGGGGCATTGAAAATGATGCACATGCCGGACACTGGCACCGTCAGGTGAGCCTGCTTTCACTGGAAAAAATAGAGGCATTCCGTGCCAGAGGCGTGGAAGTGGAGTTTGGGGCATTTGGAGAGAATCTGATTGTGGATGGTTATGATTTCCGCAATCTTCCGGTGGGAACCAGATTCCGCTGCAATGACGTTCTGATGGAGATGACGCAGATCGGAAAGGAATGTCACAGCCACTGTGAGATCTACAAAGTAGTAGGAGACTGCATCATGCCCCGGGAAGGCGTGTTTGCAAAAGTATTGCAGGGCGGAACCATCAGAGTCGGGGATGAACTGGTGATGGAAGAAACTGAAAAATAAAGCGTATTACAGAAATTGTTATCTGTATGCACAAGGCAGTTGTGATATGGAAATTTTACATCAATTTTACATGAAATTTATACGCTGATGATAGCAGCAGAATCCAAAAAGAAATAGTATAAAAAATACGCAGGGATTTTGCAGAGCATAAGTAGAAGCACAAGAGGATAAAATAAGATATGAGTAGAATTTCAAATATAATACGGGGATTATTTGGAAGAAAACCCGTAAATCAACAGAATAAGAGCACTGCCTCACAGACGGAAAGCACAAAAATGCAGCAGTCTGGAAAAATGATTCAAAAGATGCCTGTGAAAACAAAGAGAAAAGAGGAAGCAGAGATGGAGACACAGGACACACATGTACAGGTAACAGAAGCACAGACAATGAGGAGTGGGGAAGCTATGGTACATTCATGTTATGACAACCGAGAGTTATCCTGGTTAAAATTTAACACCAGAGTATTGGAAGAAGCAGAAGATCTGGCAAATCCGTTTTGCGAACGGTTATCTTTTGCATCAATTTTTCAGAGTAATTTGGACGAATTTTTTATGGTTCGTGTCGGTTCTCTGTATGATCAGATGCTGGTGTCAAAGGATATTCGGGACAACAAGACGAATATGACCTGCCAGGAGCAGCTGAATGCAATCTTTGAACAGGTAAAATTACTGACACAGCGTAAGGATGCTGCCTATGCAAATCTGAAAACGGGTTTGGAAACTTATGGTGTGGAGATTTGCAGTTATGCAGAACTGGAAAAACAGGATGTGGAATTTTTGGATGCTTATTTTGAGCATGAGGTACGTCCGTTACTATCTCCGCAGATCATCGGAAAGAAGCAGCCGTTCCCATTTTTAAAAAACAAAGATATTTATGCAGTCGTTGTATTGGAGAAAAAGAAAAGGGATAAGCTGGGAATTGTGCCATGTAATGTAGATGTATTTCCACGTCTGATCCGGATTCCGGAACATGAGAACCGCTTTATGCTGAGGGAAGAAGTGATCCTTCATTATATGCCGCTTATTTTTGACCGGTACAATATCAAAAGCAAATCACTGATTCGCATTATCCGAAACGCAGATATTGATCCGGATGAGGAAATGTACGATGATGATACCGATTTTCGTCAGGTTATGGAACAGCTGGTCAGCCGCAGACGTAAATTATGCCCGATCAAATTGGAGTATACCCGTCTGATGGATGAGTCTGTACTGGATACCCTGTGTGGTTATCTGGATTTGAAGAAAAAACATATTTTTCATTCCGAAGCGCCACTGGATCTGTCCTTTTTCTCTAAGATCCGCGATCTTCTGAGAAACAAAAAAGAACTGTTTTATCCGAAATATACACCGCAGCTTCCGGCAGATATCAACATGTCTGAGAGTATTATGAAACAGGTGGAAGAAAAAGACCGTTTCCTGTTCTTCCCATACGACAGTATACAGCCATTTTTACACATGCTGAATGAGGCAGCGGAAGATCCGGATGTTGTTTCTATCAAGATGACGTTGTACCGTGTGGCAAATGACAGTAAAGTCGTTGAGGCGTTGATCAATGCGGCAGAAAACGGCAAGGAAGTAGTTGCTTTAGTCGAGCTGCGTGCACGATTTGATGAAGAAAATAACATTGAGTGGTCCAGACGTCTGGAAGATGCAGGATGCCGGATCTTATACGGCTTGGATAAGCTGAAAGTACATTCTAAACTGTGTCTGATCACGAAGAAAACAGAGGGATGTATTTCTTATATTACTCAGATCGGAACCGGAAACTATAATGAGAAGACAGCAAAACTGTATACAGATTTCTCACTCATGACTGCACATCAGGGAATCGGAGAAGAAGCTAATGAAGTATTCCGGAAATTGTGTCTTGGACAGGTAATGAAAGAGACAAAATATCTGATGGTAGCACCGAAGTGTCTGCGAAATAAGATCCTTGATAAGATGGATATTCAGATTGACCGGGCAAAACGTGGTGAAGCAGCTTATATTGGTGCAAAGATGAACTCTCTGACGGATAAGCGTATTATTGAAAAATTAATGGAAGCATCTCAGGCAGGTGTGGATATTGAGCTGGTCGTACGTGGAAGCTGCTGCCTGATCGCAGGTGTTCCGGGGGTTACAGACAATATCACAGTTCGGAGTATCGTTGGCCGTTGCCTGGAGCATTCCAGAATTTATATTTTTGGAAGTGATGATGTCTATATTGCGTCTGCAGATTTCATGACAAGAAATACGACACGTCGTGTAGAGGTGGCAACACCGATCTGTGATGAAGATATCAAGAAACGTGTCCTGCATATTTTCAATGTGCTGATGTCAGATAATGTAAAAGCAAGAGTACAGATGGCAGATGGCCAGTATGTACATGCTGTTCAGAACGGTGAACCGGTGAACGCGCAGAAATGCTTTGAGTCAGCGGAAAATCGATAAGATGATACTGGCAGGATCTGCAGGGAACACAGATCCTGCCAGTTTAGAGTTACAGTTCCTTCATCACATTTCAGGTAAAATACATGGCTTATGTATTGACAGAAGTGGAAAAGTAAGATAATATATACAAATCAACTGCCCAGTTAGCTCAGTTGGTAGAGCAGAGGACTGAAAATCCTCGTGTCTCTGGT
>ERZ1673739.2289-NODE-2289-length-16674-cov-9.333053_pt1 | contig 16674 bp, 14 predicted proteins | sample MGYA00580210_ERZ1673739 | MGnify/ENA primary metagenome ERZ1673739 (study PRJEB41218, sample SAMN15661749) | gut metagenome | host: Homo sapiens | place: Canada: London | collected 2015-08-20/2019-03-30 | study: EMG produced TPA metagenomics assembly of...
GTGTTGCTTTTTACCGGCGGCCGCGTACGGGATGACATGACGATCCTGACCGCTGGAATCTGGGAACGGTAGATGGAAGGAAGAAGATGCAAAAGAAAATACAAATATTTATCAGACAATATCATATGATAGAAGAAAACGATCATGTGGCGGTGGGGGTATCCGGGGGCGCAGATTCCGTCTGCCTGCTGCTTCTGCTGTGCGAACTGCGAAAAAGCATGCATTTTCGCCTGACAGCGGTGCATGTGGAGCATGGCATCCGTGGCGCGGAAAGTCTGGCAGATGCGGCATTTGTCAAGCAGCTTTGCGCAGACTGGAATGTGCCGTTGCGCACATTTTCGGTGGATGCGCTTCATCAGGCAAAAACGCAGCATCAGTCGCTGGAGGAAGCAGCGCGGGAGCTGCGTTATCGCTGTTTTTATGAGGCTTGTCGAAAATGCCAGGCAAACCGTCTGGCAGTGGCACACCATGGTGATGACTGTGCCGAGACGGTACTGTTCCATCTGAGCCGCGGAACGGGGCTCAGAGGCCTGTGCGGCATTGTTCCTGTGCGGGAACTGCCGGAGCAGAAGCTGACGCTGATCCGTCCGCTGCTTTGCGTGACAAAGGCAGAGATTGAGGCGTATCTGGAACAGATCGGGCAGGAATACCGGACGGACAGTACGAATGCGGATGTGGCTATGAGCCGCAACCGGATCCGGAGTCAGGTACTGCCACAGCTTTGTGAGGTGAATACGGCCGTTGTGCCACATATTGTGCGTACCGCGGGGTATCTGGAAGAAATTTGTGAATATCTGGACGAAGCAGCATGGGAAGCAGGAAAAGCATATGTCACATATGAGAGGGTAAGAGATGCCTGTGGAAATTTAGAAGATTTTAATCGACAAAGTGTGTATGGACAGGAAAAAGACGCAGATAAGGCGGGAACAGAAAACGGGATTACAAAAATTCATTTGCAGCGTCAGGGTATTTTGTCTGTGCCAGTGGTATTGCAGAAGAATCTGATTCACCGTCTGCTTGGTGAACTGGCAGGCAGCAAAAAAGATCTGACTGCTGCTCATATGGAAGCAGTTCAGATGCTTTTTACCGCGCAGGTAGGAAAAATGGTATGTCTCCCTTATGGAATCCGTGCGTATGCAGACTATGAACAGATCGTGTTGCAAAAGAAATCCGGACAGAAAAAACAAACAGATCTAACAGATCAGATAAATCGAAAAAAGCAACGTGGCAAAAATACAGCAGAGAAAACGACCAGGGAATATGAACTTACGATTCCCGGGAAACTCATTTTAGAATCCGGGGAACAGATTACGACAAAAATTCTGGAATTTGATGGAAATTTTCAACAAATTCCGGAAAAAACATGTACGAAATGGTTCGATTATGATAAAATTGAAAATACTGTTCAGATAAGAACACGCCGTCCGGGAGACTATCTGCAGGTGCAGGCAGCTGGGGGGCACAAGAAACTGAAGGATTATCTGATCAACAGTAAGATTCCGAAAGAGGAGCGGGATCAGCTGTTGCTGCTGGCAGCCGGAAGCCATATTTTATGGGTGATCGGTCAGCGCATCAGTGAAGCATACAAGGTAACACAGAAGACAAAGCACATTCTTGAAGTGTGTATACATGGAGGAAAAGAGAAAAATGAGTGACAAGATTCGTGTTATGTTTACCGAAGAAGAAGTGAACAACAAGATCAAAGAGCTGGGAGCACAGATCAGTGCCGATATGAACGGTGAGGCGGTAAAGATTATCTGCATTTTAAAAGGTGCAAGTTTTTTTGCGTGTGAACTGGCAAAACGCATTACAGTTCCGGTTTTTATTGATTTCATGTCTGTATCCAGCTATGGTGACGGAACAGAGTCTTCCGGTATCGTGCGTATCATCAAAGATCTGGATGATCCCATCGAGGGTGAAAATGTACTCATCGTAGAGGATATCATTGATTCCGGTCGTACCTTAAGCTATCTGGTAGAGAACTTAAAGAGTCGTGGCGCAAAAAGTGTACGTCTCTGCACACTGATGAGCAAACCAAGCCGTCGTGTAGTAGAAGTACCGGTTGATTATATAGGATATGAGATCCCGGATGAGTTCGTCGTAGGTTATGGTCTGGATTATGCACAGAAATACCGCAACCTGCCGTATGTAGGCGTGGTAGAAAACGACTAATTTCAGTGTGAACGCTGGTTGCAAAGTGACTGAGTTCGTGAGCAGGCAGTGAACGTGGATTGACAATGTCCGCTTTACAGTGGAAAAGGAATAACTTTGAAATATGAAAAAGGAGGGCTTTGAAAATTGAAACGTAATTTTAGAGGCCTTGGAATATATGTCTTTATTTTCCTGATCATTGTGTTCGTATGGCGTGCCTTCGGCAGCAACGGTCTGAACACAAATACCTGCACTATGACAGAGTTTCAGCAGGAACTGGACAGTGATCAGGTCAAAACCATTGTGATCCGTCAGAATGAAGAAGTTCCGACAGGTAATCTGACGATTGTATTAAATGACGGAAGCCGTGAACAGATGAGTGTTTCCGATGTCAAAGAGATTGAAAGTATGCTCAAAGAGGCAAATTTTGAGGATTATACACTGAAGGATGTGCCGGGAGAAAATGTATGGATTCAGATTCTTCCTACACTGTTGATGGCAGGTGTCCTGATCTTCTTTATTATGAGCATGTCCGCACAGTCCGGTGGTGGAAGTAACTCCAAGATGATGAATTTTGGCAAGAGCCGCGCGAAAATGACCATGGGCGAAAATGTCAACGTCAAATTCAGTGATGTAGCCGGATTGAGTGAAGAAAAAGAGGAGCTGGAAGGAATGGTTGATTTCCTGAAAGATCCTGCCAAGTATACAAAACTTGGCGCACGTATCCCGAAAGGTGTCATTCTGGTGGGACCTCCTGGAACCGGTAAAACTCTGATCGCAAAGGCAGTAGCCGGAGAAGCGGGCGTACCGTTCTTCTCTATCTCAGGTTCTGACTTTGTAGAAATGTTTGTCGGTGTCGGTGCTTCCCGTGTCCGTGATATGTTTGCAGAGGCAAAAAGACATGCACCATGTATCGTCTTTATTGATGAGATCGATGCAGTGGGACGCCGTCGTGGAACTGGTATGGGCGGTGGACATGATGAGCGTGAGCAGACATTGAACCAGATGCTGGTTGAGATGGATGGTTTCGGTGTCAACGAAGGCATTATCGTGATCGCAGCAACAAACCGTGTCGATATCTTAGATCCGGCGCTTCTTCGTCCGGGACGTTTCGACCGTAAAGTATATGTTGGCCGTCCGGATGTGGGCGGTCGAGAGCAGATTCTGAATGTACATGCGAAAAATAAACCGCTGGCAGATGATGTGGATCTCAAACAGATTGCACAGACTACTGCAGGATTTACCGGAGCAGATCTGGAAAACCTGTTAAACGAGGCTGCTATTATAGCGGCAAAGGACAAACGGATGTATATCTGCCAGAACGATATCAAACATGCATTTATCAAAGTTGGTATCGGTGCAGAGAAGAAGAGCCGTGTGATTTCCGAAAAAGAGAAACGGATCACAGCGTTCCATGAGGCAGGTCATGCAATACTGTTCCATCTTCTTCCGGATGTGGGACCGGTTTATACTGTGTCTATCATTCCGACTGGTGCAGGAGCCGCTGGTTATACGATGCCGCTTCCGGAAAAAGATGAAATGTTCCGCACAAAGGGACAGATGCTGCAGGAGATCATCGTAGACTTTGGTGGTCGTGTGGCAGAGGAATTGATTTTTGAAGATGTCACTACAGGCGCATCTCAGGATATCAAGCAGGCAACGGCCATGGCAAAAGCGATGGTTACAAAATATGGTATGTCAGATGATGTCGGAATGATCTGTTATGATGATGACGAAGAAGTATTTATCGGCAGAGATCTGGGACACACCCGCGGATACAGCGAGAATGTGGCTGCCAGAATCGACAGCGAGGTAAAACGTATTCTGGACGAGTGCAGTAATAAAGCACGCCAGATGATTCGTGAAAATGAAGACGTATTGTACCGCTGTGCAGATCTTCTTCTGGAAAAAGAAAAAATCGGACGCAGTGAATTTGAGGCGCTGTTTGAGGCGAAAGCCGATGATGTGGTAACTGTGGAAGGAAAAGAAGTGGAAACGTCTGCTGAGTAAAAAATGTGGGATATGTATGAAAATTGTGCGTATTACCGCGTGATTTGGAGAGAGTGACTGAAAGGTAATTGGCAAACTGCACAAAAAATGGATTGGAAAATTGTGAACTTTATGCACACTTATTTACTGGGATTTGCTATTATAATACCTGTAAATACCCCCAATACATTATATAGTTTTTTGCTACCCCCATAGTAAAAAATACCTTCTCCTTTTAAAGAGACAGCAGATCGACAGGCTGTCTCTTTTATTTTTTGTGATTAACCGAAAGGTTATGGAATAAAAATAAATATGAAAAGGTTATGGAATAAATACGAAATCGGAAAATCTTTTCTCAGCAGCTAGTCGTTCGTTACCTTCATTTCACAAGAGTTTTATCGCGCTCATTCCCAGCTCCTATAAACGCTGGTCGCTTCCCATTCGCGCAAAATCTTGTGAAATTCAGTCACTCACTAAATCGCTTGCCGAGAAAAGATTTTCCGATTTCTTACATTATACAAAAATACAAACGTTTATTCATAAATTAAGAAAGATAATTGAATGCTTGAGGAAAAAGATATGAAATATGATTCAGTTCAGAAGTTTAACAGTGTAGAGAATTACATCTTGCAAATTCGTCCAATTTTGAGAAAGAGAGCGTTGTTCTCAGACGGAACGTCAGATTATCGGATTCCGCCGGAGCCGAAGGCGGGAGAGCATGTGAAACTCCGTTTTCGTACGGCGGCAGACAATGTAGATCTGGTTGTGCTCTGTCACGAGGACGAGCGGATCGAGATGCAGATCGCAGATCGGGAAAGTGATTTTGATTATTATGAAGCTGAGGTTCAGGTTGGAAATGAGCCTTATAAGTATCATTTTGAAATTGTTTCCGGTATGCTTCGCTGTAGTTATGACCGGGCAGGTGTTGCACGGGAATACCGCCCGCAGTATGAATTTTGTATCATCCCGGGATTTTCAACACCGGAGTGGTCAAAAGGTGCGGTTATGTATCAGATTTTTACAGACCGCTTCTATAATGGAGACAAATCCAATGATGTAAAGAGCGGCGAATATTACTATATTAACCGCCAGACAAAGCAGGTAGAGAACTGGGACAAATGTCCGGAAGATTTTGATGTGGCAAATTTCTACGGCGGTGATCTGCAGGGTGTTTTAGACAAGATGGACTATCTGGAAGAACTGGGCGTGGAAGTTATCTACTTCAATCCGCTGTTTGTATCCGCTTCCAGCCACAAATACGATACACAGGATTATGACTATATCGATCCGCATTTTGGTGTGATCGTAGAGGACGGTGGTGAGCCGCTGCCGGAATGGTGTAACGATAATTCACAGGCGTCTCTTTACAAAGCGCGTGTGACGAATAAAAAGAATCTGGAAGCCAGCAATGAGCTGTTTATCAAGCTGGTGGAGGAAGCACATAGCCGTGGCATGCGTGTGATCCTGGATGGTGTGTTCAATCACTGCGGTTCCTTTAATAAATGGCTGGATCGTGAAAAAATTTATGACGATGCCGCAGATTTTGAGCCGGGTGCGTTTGCGACAAAAGACAGTCCGTATCACAGTTATTTCCATTTCCAGAATGACGATGCTTTTCCGAATAATGTGACGTATGAAGGCTGGTGGGGACACAATACTCTGCCAAAGCTGAATTATGAGGAATCTCCGGAATTAGAAGCCTATGTACTGGGTGTTGCGAAAAAATGGGTTTCTCCGCCGTATAATGCCGATGGATGGCGTCTGGATGTGGCAGCGGATCTGGGACACAGTCAGGAATACAATCACCAGTTCTGGAAGAAATTTCGAAAAGCAGTCAAAGAGGCAAATCCGGAGGCATTGATCCTTGCAGAACATTACGGAGATCCGAAGGAATGGCTGCGGGGGGATCAGTGGGACAGCGTTATGAACTATGATGCGTTCATGGAACCGCTGACCTGGTTTTTGACCGGTATGGAAAAACATAGTGACGAATACAAAGATTACATGTTAGGTAATATTGAAAATTTTGAAAATGCGATGACACACCATATGGCAAGTTTTGGAACACCGTCTTTACAGTGTGCGATGAATCAGCTTTCCAATCACGATCATTCCCGTTTTCTGACACGTACGAACCACAAAGTTGGTCGTGCTGTAAACCTGGGAACACAGGCGGCTTCCGAAGGAATCAACAGAGGTGTCATGAAAGAAGCTGTTATTGTGCAGATGACATGGCCAGGCGCACCGACACTGTATTATGGTGATGAAGCAGGCTTATGTGGATTTACCGATCCGGATAACCGTCGTACTTACCCTTGGGGCAAAGATGACAAAATGCTGATTCGTTTCCATCGTGATATGATTCGGATTCATCGTGAAAATCCGGCGTTTTGTACCGGTTCGGTGAAGTTCCTGCATGGAGACCGAAATATTCTCTGTTACACACGTTTCAATCGCGAACAGCAGTTTATTATTGTTATCAACAATGATGGTTATACCAGAAATGTGGAAGTAGGTGTATGCGGAGCCGGAGTGCCAAAGGCCTGTAAGTTGACACAGATTATGTACTCCACGGAAGAAAATTATTCCATGGCACCTGTCACTTATCAGGTGGAAGGAAGCTACCTCAGTCTGACATTGCCGAAATATTCTGCGGTAATTTTACGACATCTTACAGGAGAGGACTAAAAAGACACACATAAATCATAATGTAATCTTACGGAAATAGTTGTATGAAATGAGGATATATGGTATATTTTGGAAATAGACAAAAGGAAATTGTGACGGCTGTCTGATGCGTAGACCGGATGTGTTTCTAACATGCCAACGCGAGTCCAAACAAACCGCATATCCTCAAGAAATCAGAACTTTATTTTATTGTAAAAAGTGTTTGTACATGTTACAATGTGAGCGCTAAGAGTCAGATGAAATCAAATAGTATACATCTGCCATACAATAAAAAATAAGAATAACGTATAATTACTTGCCCGTATAATACGCAGCGCTCATGCAGCACAACGTGCAAAGACGAGATTAAGGAGGATAATGTTATGCTGGAGAACGACTTGACTAATATTGAAATGCTGATAATGAAATGTATTTGGGATACCCCTGAAGAACTTGCCCTGTCACAATTGGTAGCAATGGTAAATGAGCGGTTTGAGAAAAGCTGGAAGCCTCAGACTATTTCTACTTATTTAGCACACCTGGTTCGTAAAGGATACCTGAGTATGCGCAGAAAGGGAAAAGTATTCCTTTATCACCCGGAAGTGTCCGAAGAAAGTTACAGATCCTCTCAGATCGATGAACTGGTTAATTACTGGGGAGGTCCGGGTACACCGACAGAGTTCCTGTCTGCATTATTTTTGACAGGCGACAGCGAAAGTGAATCCGATGAGGATTTAGAGGACTTAAGAAAATTATTGGATGAGTTGGATTAATTTCTTCTTTTTTGTAATCATTTTAAATACGGTTACCGGAACGGTTGCATATCTGCTATGCAAGCTGTTGACATGGATCGCAGAGAAAGCCGGTGCAATTCGGGTGATATATCCGATGTACCGGCTTGTGTTGATTTTCTACACGCTCCCATTTGGTTGGATATATATTTGTATCAAATGTAATCAGGTATATGGATCGTACGGGATTGGTGATAGTTTTTTCGGTACTTCGATCATATTTTGGATTATACAGATAGCTTTGATCGTTTGGCTCATAGGAATGGTATGGGTAATTGTTCGCAAGCTAAAGGATAGCTATGGAGAACGAAAAGCACATGAGCTGAAAATGAAAAATAATATGCCATTTCGTGCTGATGAATATCGTGCTATGCTCAGCAGAATGTATCCACACAGAAATTGGAAAAGAATACAGTTTTGTACAAATTTTCTGACGAGATCACCTGTGGTAGTTGGAAAACTTTTCCCGGTTATCATAATTCCGGAAAGAAAGTATTCGGAATTTCAGATACAGGTGATTTTGATGCATGAAGGAATGCATATCGTTCGGCTGGACAATCTTGCAAAGCGAATATCAAGTGTTCTTATATACATAAACTGGTTCAATCCATATCTGAAATCATATACAAAAGAACTGGATGAATGGGCAGATATTGCTTGTGATATTAGTGTATGTAAGCGTTTTTTAGGTGGAAACTCTAAAGAATATTATATTGCACTGATGGCAGCAAAAACTTCCGGTCATTCCGTTGTTAACCCTTTTGTCTCACATCTGAATAAGAGTAACGAGTCTATCAAGAGGAGAATGATGTATATGAAAAAATGGAAAGACAGTAGATCGAAAAGATTTGTTAGTGCAATTTTAATGGCAACTTTGATTATGGGGAGTTCTGTAACCGCTTTTGCTGCAAGCAGTCAGGTTGCTGATCAGCAGAATGATGTATACCGGGAAACTTGTGAATCAGAACAAAATGCTTCATATTTTGAATCCAGTACAGAAATTCATATGATTCCAGCAGATCAGGTAGATGAAGAAAAATGGAATGAAGCGGTTGTCTATGAGGAGGATTTATTAGAACCTTTGACTGTTCAGAAGAATTTTACATGGACAGTTCCGGCAGATAATTTTGCGCGGTCAGCTGGTTTTATAAAACAGAAGGGTGGTCAGATTGTAGTATCTTGTTATTTGTATTCTGAGTTGAATCATCGTGTAGGAATTCGTAGACCGGATGGATCTCAGTTGTATGTACTAGGTACTCATCAGGTTGCGGCAACATTTCCGTGTGAAAAGACCGGTACGTATTATGTGTACGTAGAAAATATGGGACGCGTTGATATCAAGGCTTCTGGTTACTATATCCGCTAATCCTGCATAATCAAACAAGAATCTATGATTTATAATGGTTTGAACGCAGAATAAGCATTCCCCCGCTTCAAGTGCGTGGAGCACTAAGCGGTTGGTAAGGGGGATGCTTATGTCAGTGGGAGTTAAAAGCTCCCACTGACAGGTCGCAAAGCGATTGCGTTCATGAGTAAGCAGCGAAAGCGGATTGCGAATGTCTGCTTTACGCATGAAAATAATATATGTTGAGCAGATTGTTCGTCTTTGGAGAGGGCAGTTTGCTCTTTTTTTGCTTCACATACTATACAACTGAATATTAATCCTTTCATTTTTCGGGAAAACGCGAAAAAACTTGTCGAATCCTGTCGACAAGGTCCGGGAATCTGAGAAAGTTGCCGAAAATGCCTTGAAAAACGCGACTACATTGATAAAATAGTTGCAACAGAACACGGATGAGTTCTGAAAATACTACAGTTAGAGGAGACTTGAGATGGAGAAGAGAGTATCAATCAGAGATATCGCGAAACTGCATGTATCACAGCAACTTGAACGAAAGAAAGCAATATTATTGAATTTAGAACTGGATACGTGTATGAGAGCAGGAAAAGAGTGGATTCCGATTCCGGGGATTTTTACGTGGGAAGATCGCAAACGTTATGAGATGGATCAGAAGATTACGCTTCCGAATGGTACTTTTACGAAACAATTTTCTCTGCCGAATTATTTTCGGGGAGAAAACGCATATGTAGCACGAGGCAGACATATACAGGCACAGGATATGCTGACAGAACAGATTCCGGGTGTAGAACCGGAATATTATGGAGATGGAAGCGAATGGCTGACCTTTACCAGCAATTTCGATCAGGCGCTGTTACATGCTTGCTGCAAATGGGATGAAGATTCCGGGGAATGGTATCCTTTGACAGAAGATGAGATACATAAGCCGGAAAAAGAAGGCGATGCGGATTATCGTTATGGTGTGATCTATATGGCAAAGGCAGATGATGAGCGTTTTTCAGGGAAAGCTGCATGTTCTCCGGCCTGTCATGTGATGACTCCGGCAGGGAGTCTGGCAGAACGTGGTCAGCGACAGTATACATTTGCTATGCGGATGCAGAAAGAAGATACGTTGCAGGAGGATGAATGTTTCGACCGTCTGATCTTTGAACACACAGAGGATTTTTGTCGAGATGTGTGTGAATTGATGACTGGGTTAAAGAAATTTTAATAAAATTTATAGTTGTGTTTTTATTGCCATTGGGGTATGATATTTTCATGCATGCAGTCACTGACTGTGCGAAATAAGCAGGTTAGCAATCTTGTTAAGTACCGTTCTTTATATAATGTTATGTAAGATAAAGAATGACTTGTATAACGGTATTAACAGTAAAATGCTTATTATGTTGCAGATGAGAAAATAGAAGTGAAGAAAACATGGAGATAAGATATGGCAAGAGGCAAGAAAGTTTCCAAGAGACAGAGAAGAAAGAGAAAGTTAATTCTCTTTATCGTTGAGATTATTATTTTGATTATTGTAGCCGGTGCGTTATATGTTTACAGCAAACTGAATCTGCTGAATAAGAAAGAGTTAGACCAGTCAAAGGTTGGTAAGAATCAGGTGTCGGAAGAAACAGAGCAGACATTTGAGGGGAATACGACGATCGCGTTATTTGGTTTGGATAACCGTGAGCAGGGTGTATATGATACAGGTAACAGTGATGTTATTATGATCATGAACATTAATAATGATACGAAGGAAGTAAGTCTGGTATCTGTATATCGTGATACTTATCTGAATATTGCAGGTGAGGGAGAGGAAGAAAAATTCCGTAAAGCCAATGCGGCATATGCAGCAGGTGGTGCGGAGCAGGCTGTTACCATGTTAAACCGCAATCTGGATCTGGATATTGATAATTATGTAGCATTTGATTTTAAATCTGTTGCGGAAGCAATTGATATCCTTGGTGGTGTAGAAATTGATATTGAAAGTCAGGCAGAGATGGATTACCTGAATGACTATATTTCATACACCAGTGAATATGTAGGCGGAAGCGATGAGACCGTAGATCATCTTGGAAAACAGACGCTGAATGGTGTACAGGCAGTATCTTATGCACGTATCCGTTATACAACAGGTGGAGATTTCAAACGTGCAGAGCGTCAGCGTCGGGTTTTGAATGAGCTGATCAAGAAGGCAAAATCTGCAAGTCTGACAGAGTTGAATGAACTGGTAAATACCATTTTCCCGGAGGTATCTACTGATTTGACCCAGAAAGATATTATCAGTATGATGCCTGTAATGTTGAAATATGATATGGCAAACAGTGGTGGTTTTCCGTATGAGAAGACGACAGATACACCGAGTAAAAAAATCGGAAGTATTGTAATTCCTTGTGATCTTGAAAGTAATGTTATCCAGTTACATAAGCAGCTTTTTGACACAGAGGATTATCAGCCGTCTGAGAAAGTACAGTCTTACAATGATACGATTATTGATCTGACAGGTATGACAACTAAGGATTCAGAAACAGATCAGTTCAGTGATCAGGATGATTTCTTTGGAAATGGAATACAGCAGAATACCAATGATTCAGGAGATGGAGGAGCAGACAATTCTGCAGGTGATTCACAATGATAAAATTGTATATTTGTCCCGAATGTGGATGGATGCGAACCGTATCTCGGAGGGCAAATGTGGAGTGTTTTAAATGCTCCAATGTTGAAATGGTTCCAGTGAAGCTGGAATATACAAAATATGTGGAGATGTCTGGCGAAGAGCGTGAGAATTACGTGGAAAGTTGGATGTACATACATAGTAAAAAGAAGAAGTAAGTGTTATGCATGAGCCTGTGGCAGCTGCCACAGGCTTAATTTTTGTTCGTACATGGTTATAATGATGCCAGGGGCAAAAGATGTCATACGAATTGTTCCGTACTTCGTACTTCCACAATTCTACCCAATATTCACATATCGTGAACGCAGAATAAGCATTCCCCCGCTTCAAGAGCGTAGAGCACTAAGCGAAGGGTAAGGGGGATGCTTATGTCAGTGGGAGTTAAAAGCTCCCACTGACAGGTCGCAAAGCGACTGCGTTCATGAGCAAGTAGCGAAAGCGGATTGCGAATGTCCGCTTTACGATGACGCTCTGCTTTACGATGACGCTCCGCTTTACAAATATGCAGCTTATATAAGATCAGGTTATAGGAAAAGTAAAAAGGTATCACGCAGGCTTAGAAAAGGAATAAATGGAGATCGTTAATAAAATAACATACAGGGAAAATAAAACGACCAATGGGGAACATTGGTCGTTTTAAGGGGAGTATAAATAATTAATAAGGGGTATAATTGAAAAGAATATTGAAGGGAAGATTCTTTTCACATTGAATTATATAGCATTTGTCCAGAAATTGCAAATAATTTAACAAACTTTTTTTGTGAAATTCACGCAAATTTATGGCAAATTTTTCCATGCATAAAAAAAGGGGAATCCGACATACTATACCTGTAAAAATGAAACAGGAGGAATCATAAAATGGCTAAAAATTATATGTCTGAAAATGATTACAAGAATGCAGATTACACAAAAGGAAAGAATGCATCCAATAAGGCGCAGGATAAGTCCCAGAACAAATCTCAGAATAAAAACAGTACAAATTCTTCTGAGAACTGCGGTAAAAATGCTTCCAATGCAGAAAAAAACTGCCGCTAGTGCAACGCATGGATGATGACAACATTTCAATGAAAAAGAATATGCTATAGTAACCGGAAATGGTGAAATGGCAAAAGAAAAGCGGGCTGTAAAATGGTTCGCTTTTCTTGTTTTTAGCCAGTTAAGGGAAGCGTTTTTATTATTACATGGAGCGGTTATGGATTTTTTATACCAGATATAAGATAGTTTATATTTTTATAAGTGGTGAGTGATAGCGAGATATCAGAAGAAGTTCTTGAACTGACAGGTCGCAAAGCGACTGCGTTCATGAGCAAGTAGCGGAAGCGGATTGCGAATGTCCGCTTTACAAATGCTGTATATTGTGGGGGAAAAGTTATGGGATTATGTCTGATCAGTGCGAAAGAGATAGATACTTACCGACGAAGACGGAACGCGTTATTGATTGATTTGCGTGAGCCTGAGGATTATCGACAGTGGCATATTCCGGGAGCAAGAAATGTGCCGGTGGAGGAGCTGGAGATGTTTATGGAGCATGCATCCAAGGAGCGGTTAATGATTTTTTACTGTCAGCATGGAAATGCAAGTGTTCAGGAAGGCTGCAGATATGTGAAGCGCGGCTATCGGATCTGTTCGGTTGCCGGAGGAATGGAGGCGTATCAAATTTGAACGCAGAATAAGCATTCCCGCGTTTCAAGAACGTAGAGCACTAAGCGGTTGGTAAGAGGGGATGCTTATGTCAGTGGGAGTTAAAAGATCTCACTGACAGGCCGCAAAGCGACTGCATTCATGAGCAAGTAGAGAAAGCGGATTGCGAATGTCCGCTTTACAGCGATATGTCATACAGGATGATTGTAATTGCCAGAGTGAGTTGTCAGGTCTCACGGTGCTTGAAAAGAAATCAGGGCAGGAAATCTGATAATACCTGTGAGATCTGATGATTGACAGCATAAATAAGAAAAGATTATAATGATAAGAACTGAGAGAAAAAACAGATTTTTTAAAAATAAAAATTTGAACGCAGAATAAGCATTCCCCCGCTTCAAGAGCGTAGAGCACTAAGCGGAGGGTAAGGGGGATGCTTATGTCAGTGGGAGTTAAAAGCTCCCACTGACAGGTCGCAAAGCGACTGCGTTCGTGAGCAAGTAGCGAAAGTGGATTGCGAATGTCCGCTTTACCGCAGAATAAGCATTCCCCCGCTTCAAGAGTGTAGAGCACTAAGCGGTGGGTAAGGGGGATGCTTATGTCAGTGGGAGTTAGAAGCTCCCACTGACAGGTCGCAAAGCGACTGCGTTCATGAGCAAGTAGAGAAAGCGGATTGCGAATGTCCGCTTTGCAATAATGATAAATAAGAATAACAGGAGAGAAAAGATGGAATTACAGCAGTTTATTTCTCCTTGTCATTTTGGTATGGAGGCGATTTTGAAGCGTGAGATCTATGATCTGGGCTATGATATTGTCAAAGTGGAAGATGGCAGGGTTACATACGAAGGTGATATGGAGACAATTTGTCGTGCAAATATCCATTTGCGGACAACGGAGCGTGTGCTTTTAAAAGTGGGAGAGTTTCATGCGGAGACATTTGATGAATTATTTGAAGCAGTGAAAGCAATTCCATGGGAGGATTATCTGCCGGTAGATGCGAAATTCTGGGTAACCAAGGCATCCTCAGTCAAAAGTAAACTGTTTAGTCCGTCTGATATCCAGTCTATCGTAAAAAAAGCGATTGTAGAACGGTTGAAAACATATTATGAGGTAAACTGGTTTGAAGAAACTGGTGCCTCTTATCCGTTGCGTGTATTTTTGAATAAAGATGAGGTGACTATCGGCATTGATACTTCAGGAGAATCCCTTCATAAGCGTGGCTATCGTGTATTAAGCAGTAAGGCACCGATCACAGAAACATTGGCAGCGGCTATGATTTTGCTGACTCCATGGAAAGCAGATCGTATTTTAGTAGATCCGTTTTGCGGAAGTGGAACAATTCCGATTGAGGCAGCTATGATCGCAGCGAATATTGCACCGGGAATGAACCGCACGTTTACCGCACAGACCTGGACAAACCTGATTCCAACGGAATTGTGGAATGACTGTTTTGATGAAGCAAAAGAACTGGTCAACACAGATATCGCGACAAATATTCAGGGCTATGATATTGATGGTGAGATTATCCGGGCAGCCAGAGATAATGCAAAACGTGCCGGAGTGGATCATCTGATCCATTTTCAGCAGAGACCGGTCAGCGAGTTGAAAAACCCGAAAAAATATGGTTTTGTCATTACAAATCCACCATATGGAGAACGTCTGGAAGAAAAAGCGGCATTGCCGAAACTGTATCATGAGATCGGAGAGGCATTTGCAGGACTTGACTGCTGGTCAGAGTATCTGATCACTTCCTATGAGGATACAGAGCGTAGCATTGGAAAGAAAGCAGATAAAAAACGTAAAATTTATAACGGTATGCTGCGGACAAATCTGTATCAGTATATCGGACCAAAGCCGCCAAGAAGAAAACAGACGGAGGAATAGAAAAATAGCTGTTTTTGTCGTGTGGAAAAAGTAAAGGTATGGCAAGATACAGTCGTTTGAGTTGTTTGGATAGAAAAGAGGGACAGGCAGTATGAAACAGAGAATTATTTTTGCGACAGGCAATAAAAATAAAATGAGAGAGATCCATGAGATTCTGGGAGATCTTGGATGGGAGATCCTTTCCATGAAAGAAGCCGGAATTGATGTGGACATTGTCGAGGATGGAACAACATTTGAGGAAAATGCACTGATTAAGGCAAAAGCAGTTGCTGCACATTGTAATGATATTGTGCTGGCAGATGATTCCGGACTGGAAATTGATTATCTGAATAAGGAGCCGGGAATTTATTCTGCACGTTATGCTGGAGAAGATACTTCCTATGATATTAAAAATCAGATGCTGTTGGATCGTCTGCAGGGCGTGCCGAAGGAAAAACGTACCGCGCGGTTTGTATGTGCCATTGCGGCTGTTGTACCGGGGCATGAGCCGTTTGTAGTGCGTGGAACGATTGAAGGCTATATTGGTGATAAACCGGCAGGAGAAAACGGATTTGGGTATGATCCGATTTTCTATGTATCAGATCTGGATTGTTCTACTGCGGAGTTGTCTCCGGAGGATAAAAATGCGAGAAGCCATCGTGGAAATGCACTGCGGGCGGTACGAGAAGAATTAAAAAACTATATCAAATAAGTGATGGATTTTATCTCTGTAGATGGTGAGTGATAAAAAAATATCAGAGTTTGGAGTTAAATGTTCATCTGATGGATTAGTATATAGAATCTAAATGTAATAATAATTTTGTAAAAAGGGCAGGATGGAAAAGATGAAAGTTTTGATTGTAAGTGATACACATGGAAGGCACGCAGGAATTGAAGAAGCTATTGAGCGCGAATATCCATTTCAGAAGCTGATCCATCTTGGGGACGCGGAAGGATATGAGGAATATATTGAGGAGCTGGCAAAATGTCCAATTGAAATCGTTGCGGGAAACAATGATTTCTTTTCTAACCTTCCAGATGAGAAAATTATTTTTATCGAGGATTTTTGTGCAATGATCACACATGGACATGCTTATGGGGTATCTATGGGTTATCAGAATATCAGAAATGAGGGCAGAGTGCGTGGCGTGGATGCGGTAATGTTTGGCCATACACATCGCCCGTTGCTGGAAGAAGATGATGATCTGATCCTGTTGAATCCGGGAAGTCTTTCCTATCCACGCCAGAAAGGGCGACAGCGTTCTTATATTGTGATGGAAAAAGAACGTGGAAAGAAGCCGACATTTGAGATTCGATATTTAGATGAGTAAAGAAGCGTATTTGTAGTTTTCCTTTGTGTAAAATGCCTGCAAAGCCGCGAAAATGAAGGCTTTGCAGGCAATAAAAAAGTTTTTGAAAAAAGTTATAAAAAGTTGTTGACAAAATGCGTGGCTTGCCATATAATAATTCTTGCGTCGCGGGTAATACAACAGCGATGCGACAGAAAAATACGGGGTGTGGCTCAGCTTGGCTAGAGCGCCTGGTTTGGGACCAGGAGG
>ERZ1673739.2312-NODE-2312-length-16523-cov-4.019128_pt1 | contig 16523 bp, 9 predicted proteins | sample MGYA00580210_ERZ1673739 | MGnify/ENA primary metagenome ERZ1673739 (study PRJEB41218, sample SAMN15661749) | gut metagenome | host: Homo sapiens | place: Canada: London | collected 2015-08-20/2019-03-30 | study: EMG produced TPA metagenomics assembly of...
AAGCGGTTGCTGCATTGGGTATTGTTAAAAAGCTTGACCAATTGCCCCTTTATTTTTCCATTGGTGTATCTAGTGGGCTTCTACCTTTGCTGGCATATAATTATGCTTCTGGCAACCAAACCAGGAGGCGAAAATCCTTCCGCTTTGGCTGCATGATTTCTCTTTCTTTTTCCCTGCTTTGCTTGGTTTGCTATGAATTGTTTGCGCCACAGCTGTCTGCCTTATTCATCGAGGATGCAACAACTATTTCGTACAGTGCTGGATTTTTGCGGAGAATGGTTACAGCAATGCCTATGATGTCATTGTGTTATCCAATGATTATCCAGTTCCAGGCCATGGGGAAAGTAAAAGAATCTCTCATCACTTCTGTGTTGCGGAAAGGTGTTTTTGATATTCCTCTGCTCTTTTTGATGGATCGTCTAATGCCTCTTTATTGATGTATGTGGGTACAGCCCATTGTGGATTCAATTTCCTTAATTGTTGCGGGAACACTATATTTCCGTTTGAAACACAACGAAAGTATGACATAATGAAAAAAGACCCGAGAACCCATAAGGGACATTTTCATAGAAAACAAAAAAAGCTGAAATCCTTATCATGATATAGGATTTCAGCTTTCTTATTTTTATAAAGACTTTATTTGGTATGCTTTCTTCTGAAGATAGTCATCACAATTTCCCTTAAGAAATCAAGAAAAAAATGCAATGTTTTCTCAAAGAGTATTAGCTTATCGCCATCCTTTTAAATTTATAAGCAAATTTACAAACTGCGTAACCTTATTGAATTTTTGTGGATAATAGTGTATGTAAATAGAGTTCTTTACTATTTTTACTATGTATATTTTTATCTCTATTCTTTTTCACTTTCAGGTTACTTTACCTTCTAGTATTTCTAATCTCTTTCTTGTTGAAATTCTGTTTCATTCTGCCTTTCTTTCGCAATCACTTCCAATTGGATTTCTTCTATTGTTTTTGACAAAAAATCTTCAGATGGTTTGAAACCGAGGAAAGGAATGATTCCTTTGACTTGCTGTTCATCCAATTCATGCAAGTATTCCGCACAGTAAAATTGAATATCTTCATAATTTGATAACTTCGCTAATTCAGGATCTGCTTCAGCAAGTATACAAACATCTGAAACATAGTCTATATATTTTTGGCTGCCGAATCTGATTTCAGGATGATTTTCTTTCAGATAATCAAGCAGGTCATTTTGTAGACTTTCCATTGTAGGACTGCCTGTCATTGCAGAATTATTGTCTGTTGCAGCGTTTTTCTCCGATGCAACGTAAATTGCGGTTCCGATGCTGCCTATTACCAATACTGCAAGTATAATCTTATTTCTGTAAATTTCCTTCATAAAGACACCCCTTTCAATTCATGAAATGGCAAGCGAGAACACATAATAAAAAATACTGGATACACTATATCATTTACATCTCTTCATGCCTACTATGCTATATGACTCTTTTCCCCCATAGAAATACAGCATAGTACAAATTCCTACTTTTTCTGTGTATCCAGTATGTATATAAAAGCAAAATTATTTTTCTATTATCTCAATCGTTAAATTTGGATCGTTTAAGTCATACACCACAACATTATCAGAAAAAAGCATGTTTACAGGTATGTCTGCCTCCTTAGCAATCATATTGCCAAAAATCAGCAAAAATATAGTAAGGACGGATACAATAGTTTTTCCAAATATCCCTTTTCTCTTTTTTCTCTGTAAAACTTCCAATATTCTCCGTTTGTAACTTTTGATACCATCACCGCTATAACAGATGCAATAAAAATGCTTTTCTTTTGGCACATTTTGCAATGATAATACTTTGATAATCAAACCTGCATATTTTTTCCGCTGTCTCTCATCAAAACTTTTGGTTACCATCTCATCGCATGCGATTTCTATCCATGCAGAAAGATTTGCTTTTAAAAGAAAATACAAAGGATTAAACCAGTTTAGGCAACTGAAAATTACAATAATGACTTTCCTGGCTACATCATTTCGTAAAGCATGGCAATACTCATGCCTTAGAATAAAATCAATTTCTTCTTCGTCCAATGTATTTATCATAATAGCTGGTATTACGATATATTTTTGCATGATGCCGACAGCAAAAGGGCTTCGCGTATCATTGCTTGCCACCAACACAACATTTTGTTTTGGTTGTTCCATACTGATTTTTTCAAAGGCATCCAGCCAATTGTCGCTTTCGATGGTAAAACACTTCCGTTTTATGCTCGAAATTGTGTATACATATAACATGGCTTTTGTGACAAGAAAAAGAACTGCAACAGCAAACCATATCATATCTATGTAATGCATATATGGAAAGGCGCTTCTCCAATAAGCGGCAAAATTACTGCATCTATCTGCTCCTTTCATGATCACAAGATCATAATGCATGAAATAATATTCGCTCTTATCCAATATAGATACTGGAAAATAAAACGGAATGACAAATGCAAGCAAAACGACAGTGTTGATCAGCACCATAAACCGCGCTGAAGTGATCCGATATATGAACTTTTCTAAGAGCAAATAGATACTGCTGGCAATAAATCCGCTGACAGAAAGCAATAAAACACATACGAATGCCCTATTTATGATTAATTCCATCAAACCAGTCCTTTAAATCTTGTATCTCATCTTCACTCAATTCTTTTTCACTTGAAAAGGCAGCCAAAAAATTCTTCAAAGACCCCTTAAATTTTGACTGCAAAAAATGATCAGCTTCTTTTGCATAAAACTGTTCTTTGCTTAGCAAAGGAAAATAGTATAGGCTCTTCCCTTTTTTCGATGCAGAAACAATCCCCTTTGTTTCCAATCTTTTTAAAAATGTTCCCACTGTTTGATGTGTCCAGTTTTCCCCGTCTTTATTTAATGCTGCAACCACATCAGCAACAGAAATCATATGCCCACACGCCCAAAGTTTTTCCATGACTTTCATTTCAGAATCACTGATACTTATTTTCACGCACCCCCTTAACGACATTTTGTCGTTATTATTGTACTACATAATGTCGTTTATTGTCAAGGTGATTCATATTGTAAAAAAACAGGCATATCGAATCTCCTATTTTATCGGAAAATTCAATATGCCTGTACTGATTATGAAATTATTCGGGTAGATGTTTTATAATGTCATGACAATAGTGGTCTGCAATTAAACCACAAAGCAATACGACACGTTCAACCAAAAACTTCTGTTCCGCTTCATTACCGAAGATATACTGACATGCGCGAACAGTAATATCACCAGTGGTCGGATCTAATTGGAATGTACCCATCTTCAGCTGATAATTCAGTTCCATCAAATACGTATTAATGATCTTTCTTTGGGATTCTTCTACGCGAATGTTGCAATCCACAAAGAATGTCAGCATCCGTTCATCTTCCAAGCACATGGCATAAGCGCCATATTTGCCCTTTTCTCCGCTGATTTGGAAAGAAAAAATACTTGTACCATTTTCCTGTTTTTCCTTCACCGGCAGATGATTTTTATCGGCGAATGCCAGAAAACTATCTCGTATCGTCATGTTTCTTCCTCCTATATGCATTCATCATTGACCATTGTTCTTGAGAATTTCAGGTACTTGCTGCATGTCTGTTTTTGTTTTATCCAATACGTTTGTAACATAATTATTTGTATTGGCTTCACTTGCAAAAATAGCGTCAGGATTTTTGATGGCATTTTCTGTGTCCTGAACAACTTTCATACACTGTTCAGCCTGTTCCACTAATATGATTATCCTATCAGAAATATCAGTCTCCAATTTCTTCCACTGTTTCTGACGTTCTTCTTGCTTTTCTTTTTCCTGTGTTTCAAACGCAGTCAGTTCTTCTGCCATAGAAGCAGGATTCGATTCAATCTTTTGTATGTACTGGCTGTAAATACGGTCGACATCTTCTTTCGCAGGCTCGAAACGACTGCCATCATAAGCACTAATCTTTATTTCATCTGTCATTTCAGGATCTGTTGAACGAAGCTGTGCAATTCTTTGGTCATGAACAGACATTTTCATTGCCTGTCGAGCAATTTCTGAGTTGATAATATCCAGCAAAGAAATTTTTACACTTTCATCACTGACTTTTGCGTTAAATCGTTTGGAATTTTCTGCATACTCTTTGATTGCTTGTTTCTGTTCTTCCTCAGTTCCGCTTTCTGCAGTCCGCAAAGCCTCTATGCGATCCAAATGTTTCTGGTCCAGAGAACGCATAAAACTTCTTTCATATTCCAAAATCATATTGGGTGTTACCCAATTGGGCGCATCATCCTGTTCATGGCTAAGAAAATTTTTACCACGACCCATTTCCTTGTATTTCCTCAGCATTGCAGGGTAATCAGTCATACTCTCCAATACCTCCAAAATTGTGATATGGTCTGCTCTTTCAACTAAAACACTTTTTGCCTTGGTTGCCCGATGTATCTGATAAGTATAAAATCTTTCCAAGTCTTCCAGTGAATATTCTTTTGGTCCTTGTTCTTGGATATAAGCAGTTAGGAGCTTTTTATTTGCATCACTATCAACATTCGAATCTTTTGTTCTCAGTCCATATCTGCGTACCAAAGTATATATGGATGACGGATCTTCTTTTAGCTTCCGCATGTCTTCTGTTTCTTCAGATGTCCATTTCTTACTTTTGAACAATTTTTGCACAGAAGCATCTTCATTTTCAACGCGTCGCATAATGTGATTCTTGAACCCTTCACCTTTGTCTGACGCCACCTTATTACTCTGGAAATAAGCCTGAATGGTGTCGTAGAGCTTTTTTTCTGCATCCTGCGGATTTGTTTTTCTTGTTTTTTCTGCATCCGATTTTTTCTCTGAAAGGAGTCTTATCCTCGCAGCATGCAGATTACGCCAGTTTTCATCCGTGCTCATTGATAAACATTGCTTTTCATATGCAATGAGATCATCAATGGTGATATCCATTTTGACTGATTCGTAAAACCAGTTACCACCTTTCTTCCGCGCTTGCATAACAGATTGTTTCAAAGCCATGGCTTTTTGTTTCTTTTCCAATGCCTGAACAAAATCCTCTTTCGTAGCAGTCATATAGGTTGCTTCTTGCCCCTTGAGCTTCTCTTGAATAATTTTCTGCCACTTCTGTTCCTCATTCGCATCTCTGGATTCCTTAGAAAGCAGTTTTCGAAGCTCCTCTCTATTTTGCATTGCAGTCCTGCCTTTTTCATTACCACGGAGTTTATTTTGGACAGCCCTGCGTTCATAAGCCAATAAGCGTTCTCTATTGGAATAAATGTCCAATCTGTTGAAAAGCTCACGCGCACCAAGGGTTTTCGTGTAGTACCTAAAGAAATCTGCATTGGGAGCGTCCGAACCATTTTGTACAATATCAGGGAATTTTTTTGCAAGCTCATCTATGCGTTCTTTGCGTTCATGATATTGTGCAGCTGCTCCGCTGAACCATTGGGAACGATTTTCCAAAAGTCTGCTTTGTTCATATTGCAGTAAAGTGGAAATATCTGTAAACAACGCTTTGTTGACTGCTTTTCCTCCCAGATCTCTATACTTCTTCAACAGAACACTTCCTTTGGTTTTATCTGTTTCAGCAATATTCTGAGCTGCTGCAAATTCTTTCATTTTCTGGATTCTATTTTCGGATTTTTGTGTCAGTTCTTTTCTTCGATTTTCCTCGTAAGCAATGAGGGAATCAACTGTAACAGCTTCCTGTTTGGATTTGTTCTGTAGGTATGAATAAAAATCTTTTTTATTCCCGCCACCAGCAGCATAAGCATCCATAATTTTCTGGCTTGGCGTTGGAACAGCAGCCGTTCTTGCCCCTCTAGGTGGTGCACTTGTTTTGCTGTTGTCTGCCGACGCCTTGGCGATATTTTGCAAATTGTTTGAATGTTTTTTCAGGTTCTCTTGGATGGTTCTTCCCGATTTTTGGTAGTCCTTATCATTCTTCAAAGCTTCTATTTCCTCTCGTCCCAGAGCAATGGTTTCTTGTGTATCGCGAAGCTGTACATAGAATTTATGCTGGATTTCCTGAATGACTTTATTCATATCCAAAAATCCGGAATTTGATTCATCCATACTTACAAACATTGGAATATCTTTGTTCTGGTATTGATAGAGCATACGCTTTGCGTCTTCAAAGGAAGATTGGCTGGCATCAAAAGCAGCCTTACCATAAGACTCCTCTTTTTTGCTGATCATTTTTTCCAACTCATCTTTGTTGTCTAACATTTTGTTGACTGTACCGCCAAGCGCACGATAGTTTGCACTAGCTTGGGCTACCCATTTTCCATTTTCTCTGGATGCCTTAATTGCAGCTGCAATTGCGGCAAGTTCCCAATCTGCGAAGGTATAACTGCAGAGTGTTTTTTCCCATCCTAAGATTTGTGTATTCAAAGAGGCATCAATGATCGCGCGCAAGCGTAGTTCGCCACTAGCATCAATAACTGCCTTTTGGAAAGAAACACGTCCATATCTGTTTTTTTTGAATCCTAGATAAAGATTTGTAGAAAGGATGTTGCCTCCGTCTTCGTCGCCGGTTAAAGCAATTTTTGCACCAATTTTACCATTAACATTCATCAAAAAGCTCGGACCTACCGTAAGACCCACCTGAAATCCGGCATAAGCATTTCCTTTGAGAGCAGCATATAAATTTAATCCCAAATCTCCTGTGTCCGTGTTGTTCAACAATGAAAGAATATTATCCACCGAGCCACCAAATTTGTATCCAATTGATGCCCCTGCCGCAAATACCGCCTCTATGGATGCCAAACCCGGAATCAGCGGGAATGTAATAAAAGGAACGCTTAACTGGAACTGATTCCCATCATTTTCCGCTTCTTCTTCGCTCTCCCCTTCTGTCTCATCTCCTTTGATAATACCTAAAAACTGCAGGACGTTTTTCGCTAGATCATAATAACTACCATCGTCGTCGTCCTCATCACTGCCTAATAAATCACCAGAAAGTGAAAAACCTGGGGAATTGCCGATCTTAACATTCCAGTCATCACCGATATTGGTCTTTAAAATAGAATTTTTCATGGATGAAAAGAAAATGCCTTCCTCAGTTATTTCAAGTCCTTCATAACAAAGTGAGCTATCATCCACTTCCGCATCGGAAACACCCAAATCAGATAAGATACCGTTGATCAGCCCCCAAGAATCTGAGGCTACAATGGTAACACCATCAGCAGAATAATATGTATGTTTTTCATTACCTGGCTGCAAATTAATTTCGTATTCATTGGCATCAACATGTACATATGCAATCAGATTTCCGTCTTTCCACTGAACAGAAAATCCATTATACGATGTCAAACGCATTTGAGGGCGTATACCCTTTTTCGTAGTAAATTTACCAGGTCCACCAACGAAAACAAGGCGATCCGGTTCCATTTGAGCCACTTCTTCAGTTGGCTCAGTTGTTTCTTCTGCAGGTGAATTGGTTTCCTCGGTAACATTAGTTATATCCGTCACATCGTTGGCATCGGTAACATCCGTTACATTGGTGGTATCAATTACATTGCTGATATCAATTACATTGCTGATATCGGCTGTATTAGTTGTATCAGAAACAGTAGCAGTATCAGAAACATCGGTAGTATCATTCAAAGCAGTAGTTGAAGCAGCCGGTACATTGATACGAAGGTTCTTCGTAAGGAAATCGGGAGCAAGTCCACTTTCTGTTACAGTTACCTTTTCTGGAATGGGAACAGCGCTTTCTGCCTCTTCCGTTTTATATATCATCTGGGGATTTACAAACTCTGCTTTTTCATTGGTGATATGGATTTTTTCTGCTGTTAATCGGACATGATTTCCATGGAAACCACTTCGATTGTTCAGAGAAATTTCCCCTTCCACAAAGTTTTCCTTCAGTTTTAGACTGCTGATGGGCAGTGTAAGCCCCTGATTGAATTTCTGTGGTGCCAAAACCAGAATACCACCAGTCCCTTGCGCTTCCGGCGGTTTCATAAACTTCTTTTCACCTTTCAATTCTGCACTGGTCAGATCAAGAGCAGCACCTGAAAAAAGTGGAATGGCACCAGCTTGTAAAAGCTGACCTTTTGCACCTAAAATAGGTTGATTATTGACTCTGAAAAAAACAGAGTTTGAACGTTTTTGTTTGCTTCTTTGTTCCAAAAAAGCGCGCATACGATCAAATTCTACGCTCATCAATTCCGCGTCCGATTCAAATTCCAGCTGTGCGTCCCCTGTTTCTGCCTTATGATTTGCAAGCGCATAATCAATTGCCGTAGGCGCACGCCCATTTATTTTTTCTTCCAGCATTTCTTTTGGCATACTTTCACCACCTTTTTCTCAAGCCAGATATCCAAAATCCTCTTTTGTCAATTGTTTTCCGTATTTCATATAGTTCCACATAGTGGCTTCTTTGAGCTGTTCATTCCCCAACGGTTTTTGATCAGCAACAGCGATATATGCTGCATTCCACAATATCTCTTTGATCTGGCTGCCGGAAAGTTCAAAAGTTTCCGCAAAAAAATCCAGATCAATGCCATCTTCCAATGGCGTTTTGTCAGGAATCAAAGAATGCCATAATTTTTTCCTGGTTTCAACATCTGGGAAGCGGAATGGAATCATAAATTTGATTCTGCGACGGAAAGCATCGTCAATCTGGTCCACCAAATTAGTTGCCAGAATGACCATACCTTCATATTCTTCCATTTTTTGCAACAAGTGTGCTGTTTCCGCATTCGCATTACGGTCATTGGAGTCTTTTACTTCACTGCGTTTTGCAAAAAGAGAATCTGCTTCATCAAAAAACAGGATGACATTCATTTGCTTTGCCCGTTCAAACAGAGCAGAAATATTTTTTTCTGTTTCACCGATGTATTTGCTTACCATCTTTGACAAATCAATGCGATATAATTCTAAGCCTAGTTCCGCCGCAATGACTTGTACCGCCATGGTTTTGCCGGTTCCTGGAGGTCCATAAAAAAGCACACTGATGCCACGCCCATAGGGCGTTTTTTCAAAAAAGCCCCATTCTTCCCCTACAATATTTCGATATTTTACCTGTGCACAAATATACTGCATCTGACGCTTCACTGTTGGATCAATGATCAAATCATCCCAGACAAATCTACCGTTGATTAATGTGGCATAATTTCCAAGATTACCGCGTCCACGCTGCTTAACAGCTTCTTCAACATGCTTTGCTTCTAAAGATGTTCCATTAGATATGGATGTAAAATATGCCGTTGCAAATGTATTTTCAATCTCGCCAACGCTCATAACGTATTTGTTCCCATTTAATGCAGCATCAATCTGATTTTCTGCATGGTACAGTCGACTGAAATAAGACCATACAGCAATTTTTTCTGTTGCAGACATATCCCATAAATGAAAAGACACAAACTTTTCTGTTATCCATACAGGAAAATCATGTTTTCCTTCTCCCAAAACGACAGTAAGGGGACATATATCCATAATCTTGGAAAACAGAGAATTGTAAGATGCGTTTTCTTGATCTTCTTCCCAGTTTGGAATGTCATAAAGGCAAAGGAATCCATTTTCCAATTTTGTTTTCAGTTTCAGTTCCTGAAAGAGATTCTCCCGTTTTTCTTCAGACATTGCGAAAATATCCTGCCAGCATAAAAAAGATGCTGGTCGCTGGAGACACTGTGAAAGATAGGAAACCAGTAATTTCTTGCCAGATTTTTTTCTGCCGTAGAGATACAGGACAAGAGGTTCAGCAGACAATCCCTGATGTTCAGAAATAGAAATTGCTTTTTTCAAAATTTCTTCATATACCAAAAGCTTTGGTAAAGGCTCTTTCACTGGATATTTTTTGTATGTAATTACAAAAGGCTGACCCAATAAATAAGACAATAATGATTTCCGCAATGTCAACGTTTCTTGATGCCATGTTTTATTGGAACTGTTGTTTCCTTCCAAGCAGTTTGCTAAAGCATCTGTTTTGTTAATCAAGTGTGCAGTTTCTTTCAAGTCAGATTTTGATAGGATAGCATAAAGGCGCAGAGCCATTTCAACCGTAGGTGTCTGCACATTTTTTCCTGTTTCAGCAGCGGCAAAAATGGGAATGAGCGTTTCTTTCATACCGACCACACCTGCCAACACCAGCGCAAATTTTTCAATCTGTGTAAAGTGATACAAAGAGAAAAATCTTGCTGTATGAAGTTCGAAACCGCTGATTGCTGCCAATTCAAACCGCCTTTGAATGGTTGCTTCTGCTTCCTCCATTTCCTCTTTTACATTCAAAAGCAGCTCTGCAGAATCTTCCCCATTTCGCTCTAGTTCTTCTTTCTGAAGTACTGCCCAGAGAAGAAATTCCATAACTGACGCAAAATCCAGCCACACTTCGCTGTCATTCAGATAAGGTATTCTTTTTTCTTTGTTGATGCCACAATCGATGTTATTCAAAGAGATTCCTTCCTTTTTCCTTCATTTCTGCTTGTTCGCCACACAGCAGTAAATATCTGCCGGCAGCCAAATCATCTTTATTTTTGCGCAGTACACGTATAAAACAGTCTTTTGCCATTGTATAAGCACCCGCTTGGAAATAACGAACACCTGCCTCAAAATCTGCTTTGGTAATGGATTTGAGCATAACGATATCAGACTTCTGACCATCAAAAACTTCGTAAATTTGTTTTTTTGCGTCATCTATAAATCCAAACAGTCTTATATTTTCCATGACTTGATCCAGTCGTTCCATGGTATCCTCATCAATCAGAACTCCTAGATGATAGGTACTGCTGATTTTCTGCAAAGACTGTGCAAACATCATTTCTGATGATACAGCACGTATTTCCATTCTTTCCTCATCGCCAATGATACCAATGCGAAGATCGCCACAAACAATACCGCTGCCGAATGAAATCTCTTTTCCAGCCAATGTAAGAGAAATGGATTGCAAAGCTTTTTGCGCTGCGATGGCTGCCTGTAATGCTTGATCGGGATTGTTTGGAAAGAAGGCGTATAAACCAGTATCTGTAAATTGGATTACTGTTCCCCCTGCATCTTCAACAGAGGCAGTCAGTTCCTGCAAAACACGATTGACGAACTGGAACATTTCTTGTGGTCCAGCTTTGGAAACAGCTTTTGCAAAATCTTGAGCATCAATAATTAAAATAGCTGCGTCATTCATTGTGGTTTCGTCTGCCGGTGTTACATCGCGTATATCATTTTCCCCCAAAAGACTGATTAGACTTTGGGGAATATATGGTTCGTATGCGCGCTCCAATTGATCGATATGCTGCAAATGTTCCCGTATGTTTATGGTCATATGGTAAAACAGATTTGTCATTTCCTTTATTTCTGTTCCATTTCCTTCTTTGGGTGATTCATCCAGATCAATGCCGACAGAAAAATCAGTTAATGCATGTTTGATTTTTTTGAGTGGACGTAGAAGCAAAAAACATATGATTGTCAGGAAAACGATCATAACTAAGAGAAAAACAAAGATGTTCTGTACCACATTGATCAGCTCATCCATCATTTCATATGTAATATTGATTTCTGGATAAATCACACGAATGACACCAACAACTTCCTGATTTTCCAAAATCGGATAATATACAGACAAGCATCGTCCGAAATTATAATAGCGTTCTATGGATTTTGCAGGTGTTTTCTTTTCCACAATATCTTGCAGAACAGCTTCTTCTGTGGGGTATCCGTAAGTGGTGGATGAAGCGCAGGATAGGCTGCCTGCGTCCCTAGAATAAAAGTAGTTGTTTTCATATCCAAAAACAGATACACTTCCTACAATATCTTCTGTATTATACATAATTGTTCCATTCCGATCATAAATACCGTTGAGCATATATTGTGCATATAAGATATTATGGGAATCAACATTTCCTTTGGAAGAAGAATCCATTTGCGTACTGATTTGCTGCTTCAGACTGCTAGCGGTGTAATACATTTGCGTATACAGTCGATTTTCAACATCATCTTTCAGAAAGTTTTGAATATACATTTCAAATCCAAAACAAAATACCAAAAGCATAGGAATGGAGAAGCATATGATTTTTAAGGCAGTTGGGAATGTTCTGCGTATTTTCCTCACAATTAATTTGATAGAAAATATAGCGATGAGCAATATACCAGCTGTCATGCAGATTTTTTTCAGTGTTTGTATAGGAGGACTGCTCAACCAAACCAGAACATTTTGACTTTTACCTACTACCATAGGAGATAATTTACCATCTGTGGTATAGAAAGTAGCAGTCCATGTGCCGTCTTCCATCTGATTCAGTGAATACAGATCACCATAGGAGCTGATAGATTTTGCAAAAGGAATATTTTCTGCGGGAGATACTTGCTTGCTAGTGTAATCAATCACATAACATTTATCGTCATCAGCATTATAGAAGTATAATCCATCGTTTCCAAATGTGTATACTATATTATTTTGAGAAACCATTTCACCATTATTGGAAAAGACCAAAGTTTTTTCACCATTATTTGGGGAAAGCCAAACAGAACCATCTGCTGTGACGGTCCAGATGCCATCAGATAATTTCTTTTCTGCGTACACATCTGCCTGCTGGTTATTTCCGATGGTTTCTGAGTGAATGATTTGCTTCTCATTTATATCATATTGCAAATATAGAAAGTTGTTGATGTCTGTAACTTCCTGAGGCTGTAAAAGCAAATTACAAATACCATTTTCATCAATTTCAATGTCTGAAACGCTGTAAAATATTGTATTGACATCATCCATGGTATAGATGGTATCTATCCATGCATTGTGTCCATTTGCATCACAGCCAAACAGACGAAGTTTTCCATCCCATTCATCTACACCATAAAGAACTCCATTTTCCCATACGACTTCTTTTACCGATGCGATATACCAGAAAGGACTGAAAAATGTCAGTATAGTAGACAGCACAAGGACTGGCAATATCCAGAACAATATATTTTTTTTCAAGTGCAGTCTGTCAAACACAATTTTTCCTCCATTCTAAAATTGATCAAGCCAAGGTTCTTCTTTGTCGCTGTGAATGAGTCTTTCGCATAACAATATGTATTCTTTTGCCACGCCATCCTTTGGATCTTGCTGCAATACATGAATAAATCTCCTTCTGGCATATGCATAAGATTTTGACATAAATAGCCTGATACCATCTTCCAATTCGGATTTCGTATCCATTTTCAATCTTTGGCGTTCTTGACTATCGCCATTTAAAATTTCATATATAGCTTCTAACTTGTTTGAAGATGTCATATGCAAATAACCAATCACGCGTGTGCGATAATATGTTGAAAAATTGGGTATGCGGCTAGCGGCTCTGCCTGTAATTAATATGGGGGTTCCCAATCTTCCAGCCATTTGCTGCAAAAACAGAGATAAACTGCCATGTTCAGAAATCATGGTAGTTACCCGTCTCTTGGGCAGACCAATGACACCAAAACGGAGTTCTTCTTCTGCGATTCCTGCAAAAAAGACTTCTTCCGTTTCTTTTAGCCGCTCCAAAACGGCAATGGCACATTCCACTGCATGTTGTTGTACTTCTTTTGTAAATACGACGTTTTCCCCATAGCGGAAAATCTTATTGACAACACCGCCGTATGTATGGATTACTGGAATTTGTTTGCTCAAATATGCATTATATGCACAAAATCCCTTTTCATAAAGGTTATCTGTTTCGTATTCGTCATACGTATTGATGGTCAGAACAGAAGCAATGAAGTCTTTCCCATCACCAGATAAAGCACCTCGAATACCGTTTTTCCGCAAAAGGTAAAATGGCTTTGAGGGAACGAATGCTTCATATTTGTTTTGATAAGATTCCATTTCTGCAACCCTGTTTTCAATTAAGGCTGCCATATGGTCGAACCTTTTTGCAATTACTGCAACCTCATGATTCCCTTGAATATTCGCTCTGGCATGGAGATCTCCTTCCGCCATTCGGGTCATTGCCTGTCTTAATATTTTTAAATCCCTAGTATTAATCCAAAATACAAGCAGAATCAGCAAAAATAACAGTGTACCTGCACCGAAAAATAATTTTTTGATTGTTTGACTGTTGGATAGAATATTCATTTCAAGTAAAAGGCTGCTTGCACTGGTTTCCAAAACACCAATTACTTCTCCATTGTTATTTTTGATTGGAGCAAAAACAGTCAGATAACTGCCTAAATAGTTGCTATACTCTGTATATACAGTTTTGCCTGTTTCTGCTGCTTCTTTCAAAGACAAATAATTGGTCGCAGGCATCTGGTATTCCATAGATAAATTCTGCTGATAAGAAAGCGAAAGAGAAAATAATTCGCCATCTTTATAATGATATAAATGTGAGGCCATAGCGTTGTTAACTGCCTCTTCATTGCCTGTTTCCAAATTTTCGATAATTTGCGGTTCTATTAATTCATAGGAATAGTAGGACGCTTCCGCATACGTATTTTCTTCTTCCATTCGGACTTTTTCCAATTGCTCAATATCGATTTTTCCCTGCAAAATATCATTTACAGCAGCAAGCTGCTGTATTTTCTGTTCTTTTTCATCAGGCAGCTGTCGATCCATTACATAAAATAGATTGGTCATACTCAAGCCAATAATGGGAATCATTACCATAACAGCAATACCTAAAACAGGCGCTCCGTCTTTTCTTCGTAGCATTCTGCTGAAAATATAAATGTATAACAAGAAAACAGCTGTAGTGCCGAGAATTGCCAGAAAAGCTGTGATAATAGACTTACCAATTGGCCAAGTAAGCTGGTCCAGAACATATTCTTTTTCACCGTAAATCACAGGAACACTTCGCCCATCATCCAGAGTCAATGTTCCTACATAGATATCGTCTTCTTCTGCAATGATATATACATCTGAAACATCGAAAGATTCTGCCGTTATAGATTGATGACCAGGACAAAGTTCTAATTCTTTGTAATCCGTGGCTTTTGTAACTTTGTAGTTCTGTTCCGTATCCACATTGTAAAAATGAAGTTCATCTTCCTGGAAAGTAAAATGCGTATTTTGCCTGCTGATTTTTGAACCATCGTTGATAAAGATATTTTTTGTGGATCCATCAGGTTCAATTTTGATGATATCACCGGTATTTGTCTTTTCCCAAATGACGTCATCCTGACTCATAAGGGAATGAACCGTTTCGTGCAGCTGTATAGTTGCCTTCGAAGAAGCTGTTCCATCTTCATTCAAATAGAATTGCTTTAATGTAGAAGTTGTTGAATCGAATGTTTCCAATATCAACTGACCATCTTTCTGAGATCGAAGCTGAAAATAATTGTCATCCACAATATCTTTGAGATCCCATTTCGGTATAATGGTTTTCTTGTCGAAATCGCAGTGAGCAATTGTTTTTATATCATTTGCATCGGATGTATCACGTCTTAGTAAACTGTAATATACATATAATTGACCATCTTTTCCCATAACAAGATCCATTAAAGAAACGACCCCGTTCTCATCTATGATAGGATAAGTAAAATACTGTTGTTCATTGGTTTCTGTATTTACACAAAAAATATAGTATTTATTGTCATAAATCTCGATACCATAAAGATAATCATTACGATAATTAGCTGTATAAGCGTTTTGAATTTCGTGTACGGATTTTTGCGCAACAAAACAGCAGGAAAATGCTGAAAGCATAATCCAAATACATATTGTAAATATGATTGCTATTTTTTTACCCATATCCACCATCCTAACAACAGAAATTCTTATATTTTATAAAATGCTTATCACTAGATGTTTTATTTGACTTGAATATTAAATGTACCAGGGCTTTTGATCTCAATAATTCCGCCGTAAGCGCAGGTCAGTTTACAGTTTTGATTCAGCGCAGGTTTTCCACCAACCAAAACTGTGGGAGAACCAGGCATCCATGTTCCGGCTATGACCGGAATACAAGGCATAGGAGTCAATGCACCCATAGCTGCGGCAGTTGCAGCAGCTACTGTAGGATTTGCCATACTGGAACACATGCCAAAAGGCATGATATTCACCAGCGGAACGCAATCAGCAATGCTTGCCATAGGCATAGAAGACATGACCCTTGCCGTTGGCAGCACATTGAATACAGAAGGCGCCATACCAAAACTGCACTGCAAAATTGCACCTCCTAGTACACCATATCCCATTTTCAACAACTCCTTCTAACTAAAATTAGTGATTGTTTTCTACTATTTGTCCATCAGCTTTTAACAGAAGATACTCTGTTTGCTTTCTAACAGCTATCTCACAAATACCTTGTGCATCAGCTGTTCCATGCATCAATGGATAGAGACCTGTTTTAATTTTTTTGTGTTCCTTTTTTAAAGGCGTTGACAAGGTACAGATATCATGCTCCATATTTTGCACATAAACGATTTCAAAATCATCTAGATTGTCTTTTGCACATAAAACCATAGCAGCACCATCCAACTGCCATTTTCTATCTTTGTATATTTTTATGGAAGTGGATCCTTTTTCGCCCTTTTCCAACAGTCGAATTGCAGGTTCCTGTTCCTTCTCTAAAGCGAATATCCTTTCGCGAGGAGTGCAGGAAACACGCAGCCAGTGGATATCAGCTGTTAGATGAT
>ERZ1673739.2314-NODE-2314-length-16509-cov-70.231312_pt1 | contig 16509 bp, 14 predicted proteins | sample MGYA00580210_ERZ1673739 | MGnify/ENA primary metagenome ERZ1673739 (study PRJEB41218, sample SAMN15661749) | gut metagenome | host: Homo sapiens | place: Canada: London | collected 2015-08-20/2019-03-30 | study: EMG produced TPA metagenomics assembly of...
TGCTGATAACTCTGCTGAAACGTTATCATCCCCACCTGCTGCCCGGTTTGAATAACATGCGGTAACTGGTGGGTTTTCCCTTCGCGAATCAAATTCCCCACCGCGGGAGTGTTAATCAATAATTCAAACAGCGCCACGCGTCCTTCCTGTTTATCCACTTCCAGCTTTTGTGACAACACGGCCCGTAAACTACCTGCCAGTTGATTACGTACGGGATCTTTTTCCTGCGCCGGAAATGAATCCACCAGTCGCTCAACTGCCTGCGCGGCACCACGCGTATGTAATGTTGCCAGCACCAAATGCCCGGTTTCTGCCGCCGTCAGTGCCAGACGGATTGTCTCGCTGTCACGCAGCTCTCCGAGCAAAATCACATCAGGATCTTCCCGCAATGCGGCCCGCAATCCCGATGCGAACGTCATACAGTGCAAACCAATTTCCCGCTGCTGGATCAAACATCGCTGGCTGGCATAGATATATTCAACAGGATCTTCCAGCGTCAGAATATGCGCATCGGCATGTTGATTGAGATAGCCAACCATCGCCGCCAGCGTGGTAGATTTGCCGCTCCCCGTCGCCCCCGTCACCAGAATCAGGCCATTCTCGCTCTTGAGTAATTCCGGCAATACCGTTGGTGCGCCAAGCTGTTCGAGCTGCGGGCAGTGCGAAGGTAACAGCCGTAACGCCAGCGAAATGCCATGCCGTTGCGCGAATGCGCTGCCACGCAATCGCTGGTTTTCCGCCAGCGACACGGCAAAATCCAGCTGACCATTCTCCAGCAATATTGCCCGCTGATCGTCATCCAGCCACTCCCGCAGTAGCTCTTCGACGTCCGGCGCATCAAACGGCGCAGCTTCCATTAGCCCGCGAATGCGCCATCGTGCGGGCCAGGCGCTACACAGGTGTAGATCCGAGACGTTATGCTTTACACTAAGGGCCACAATTTCTTCCATATTCATACTAAGATCCTCGGAAAATGAACGATATTGCGCATAACCTGGCACAGGTCCGGGACAAAATCTCAGCAGCTGCAACGCGTTGCGGCCGTTCTCCAGAAGAAATTACGCTGCTTGCAGTCAGTAAAACAAAACCTGCGAGCGCCATCGCAGAAGCCATTGATGCCGGGCAGCGTCAATTTGGTGAAAACTACGTTCAGGAAGGGGTAGATAAAATTCGCCACTTTCAGGAACTGGGCGTAACAGGATTAGAATGGCATTTTATTGGCCCGTTGCAGTCTAATAAAAGCCGCCTGGTGGCAGAGCATTTCGACTGGTGTCATACCATCGACCGTTTGCGCATTGCTACCCGCCTCAACGATCAGCGCCCGGCAGAACTTCCCCCTCTTAACGTACTGATTCAAATTAATATTAGTGATGAAAACAGTAAGTCCGGGATTCAACTGGCAGAACTGGACGAGCTGGCAGCGGCGGTCGCTGAACTACCGCGTTTACGTCTGCGCGGGCTGATGGCAATCCCTGCGCCTGAGTCAGAATATGTAAGGCAGTTTGAAGTTGCACGCCAAATGGCTGTAGCATTTGCCGGACTGAAAACGCGCTACCCGCATATCGACACGCTCTCTCTGGGAATGTCGGACGATATGGTAGCCGCCATTGCGGCAGGTAGCACGATGGTTCGTATCGGCACTGCAATTTTTGGTGCGCGTGATTACTCTAAAAAATAAGGAATTAAAGGAACGCCATGAATACGTTGACTTTCCTGCTTTCAACGGTCATTGAGCTGTATACCATGGTGCTGTTATTACGCATCTGGATGCAGTGGGCTCATTGTGATTTTTACAACCCCTTCTCACAGTTTGTAGTGAAGGTAACACAGCCAATTATCGGGCCACTGCGCCGCGTTATTCCGGCAATGGGTCCCATTGATAGCGCCTCGCTGCTGGTTGCGTACATTCTCAGTTTTATCAAAGCCATCGTGCTGTTTAAAGTGGTGACCTTCCTGCCAATCATCTGGATTGCCGGTTTACTGATTCTGCTGAAAACCATCGGCCTGCTGATTTTCTGGGTCCTGCTGGTGATGGCGATTATGAGCTGGGTAAGCCAGGGTCGTAGTCCGATTGAATACGTGCTGATTCAGCTGGCCGATCCGCTGCTGCGCCCGATTCGCCGCCTGCTACCGGCAATGGGTGGGATTGATTTCTCGCCGATGATCCTCGTTCTGCTGCTGTATGTCATCAATATGGGTGTCGCAGAAGTATTACAGGCAACCGGAAACATGCTGCTGCCGGGGCTGTGGATGGCGTTATGAGTGCCGTAACAGTTAATGATGACGGTCTGGTTTTACGGCTCTATATTCAGCCGAAAGCCAGCCGTGATTCTATTGTCGGTTTACATGGCGACGAAGTTAAAGTCGCCATTACCGCGCCGCCGGTTGACGGCCAGGCCAACAGCCATCTGGTGAAGTTTCTCGGTAAGCAATTCCGGGTAGCCAAAAGCCAGGTGGTAATTGAAAAAGGCGAACTTGGCCGCCACAAACAAATTAAAATCATTAATCCGCAACAAATCCCGCCAGAAATCGCGGCGTTAATTAATTAGGTATCCTATGCAAAAAGTTGTCCTCGCAACCGGCAATGCCGGTAAAGTGCGTGAGCTGGCGTCGCTGCTTAGCGACTTCGGTCTTGATATCGTGGCCCAAACAGACCTCGGCGTAGATTCCGCTGAAGAAACCGGCCTGACCTTTATCGAAAACGCGATTCTGAAAGCGCGCCATGCGGCAAAAGTGACCGGTTTACCGGCAATTGCCGACGACTCTGGTTTGGCGGTAGATGCGCTGGGTGGCGCGCCGGGTATTTACTCCGCGCGTTATTCCGGTGAAGACGCGACCGATCAAAAGAATCTGCAAAAACTGTTGGAAACACTGAAAGACGTACCGGACGACCAACGTCAGGCGCGTTTCCACTGCGTGCTGGTATATCTGCGTCACGCGGAAGATCCGACTCCGCTGGTGTGCCACGGTAGCTGGCCGGGCGTGATTACTCGTGAACCAGCGGGCACTGGTGGCTTTGGTTATGATCCAATCTTCTTCGTACCTTCCGAAGGGAAAACCGCTGCCGAACTGACCCGCGAAGAAAAGAGCGCCATTTCCCACCGTGGTCAGGCATTGAAACTGCTGTTGGACGCTTTACGTAATGGTTAAATTACCGCCGCTGAGTCTCTACATTCACATCCCGTGGTGCGTGCAGAAATGCCCGTACTGCGATTTCAACTCTCACGCGTTGAAAGGAGAAGTGCCGCACGACGATTACGTTCAGCATCTGCTTTGCGATCTGGACAACGATGTGGCTTACGCTCAGGGCCGTGAAGTAAAGACAATCTTTATTGGCGGTGGTACGCCGAGCCTGCTTTCCGGCCCGGCGATGCACACGCTGCTGGACGGCGTGCGTGCGCGTTTGCCGCTGGCAGCGGATGCAGAAATTACTATGGAAGCGAACCCTGGTACGGTAGAAGCCGATCGCTTTGTCGATTATCAGCGTGCTGGTGTGAACCGCATCTCTATTGGTGTGCAGAGTTTTAGCGAAGAAAAGCTGAAACGACTTGGGCGTATTCATGGCCCGCAAGAAGCGAAACGCGCGGCAAAGCTGGCGAGCGGGCTGGGGCTGCGTAGCTTTAACCTCGATTTGATGCATGGACTACCGGATCAATCACTGGAAGAGGCGCTTGGCGATCTACGCCAGGCCATTGAACTGAATCCGCCGCATCTTTCCTGGTATCAACTGACCATCGAACCTAATACGCTGTTTGGTTCACGCCCGCCGGTACTGCCGGACGACGACGCGCTGTGGGATATATTCGAACAGGGGCATCAGTTATTAACCGCAGCGGGTTATCAGCAATATGAAACTTCCGCTTACGCCAAACCCAGTTATCAGTGCCAGCACAATCTCAACTACTGGCGCTTTGGCGACTACATCGGTATTGGCTGCGGCGCGCACGGCAAAGTGACCTTCCCGGATGGGCGCATTCTGCGTACCACTAAAACGCGTCATCCTCGTGGTTTTATGCAAGGAAGGTATCTGGAAAGCCAGCGTGATGTCGAAGCCGCAGATAAGCCGTTTGAGTTCTTTATGAATCGCTTCCGTCTGCTGGAGGCCGCGCCGCGCGTGGAGTTTATTGCGTATACCGGGCTTTGCGAAGATGTGATTCGCCCACAGTTAGACGAGGCGATTGCCCAGGGTTATCTCACAGAATGTGCGGATTACTGGCAGATAACGGAACATGGGAAGCTGTTTTTAAATTCGCTGCTGGAGCTTTTTCTGGCTGAGTAAACTTGTATTGCCGGATGCGGCGTGAACGCCTTATCCAGCCTACATGTGGCAACGGTTGTAGGTCTGATAAGACGCGCAAGCGTCGCATCAGACGTTGATTGCCGGATGCGGGGTCAACGCCGCATCCTGCTACAAATCGTGCACTATATCAAACTTACTTAATCACCCCATTGCGCCGCAGTTGTTCGGTATCTTTTTTCCAGCGTTCATTAGCTTGGTTGATATCGTCAATTTTCATCAAAATCGCGACTTTTTTACTGTTTATTTCTGAAACTTTCATCGTTAACGGATATTGCCCTTTTTCGAGCGTTACCCAGTCATCCTGCAATTTACGGCTGAGTTTTTGTGATTGCAGAAAAGTCTGTCGCCGTTGTTCGTTGATATCGAAATCTCGTTTCTGCTGAATCGGCACTTCATAACACTCTTCACTCTGTTTATGACATGCCGCAATCGCCGGTTGATAAACCTCTTTGTCATATTTAACCGCGAACGCCTCGCTATCGTTCTGTTTATTAAACTCATCACGCTGTTGGTGAATTTTTTTAAAGGCTTCTTCGCGGGTCATTTGCTTACCGTTTGCATCTTTTCCCCAATATGCATCCGCTGCTTTCTGCGCCGCCACCATTTGCTTATCAAGCGCTTTCACTTCCTTTTCCAGCGCAGGAATCGAGTTCTTCTGGGTATTCAACGCAGATTCAAGCTGACTAAAGCGATAATTGAAATCTTCGCTATTCACGATCAGATATTTATTATTCGTTTTGATATCGTCGACCACCCGCCCACGATCGCTGGCTGCCGCCTGAAAAGAGTAAAAGTTCACCGACCAGCCAGACGCGGGCGTTCCTTTACTGGTTAACATCGCCGAGAATTTTACCGGTTTATCTTTCGTCCAGGTCTGTTCGAGCAGTTCGTAATCTGCCAACTGACCGACCCAGGTATAGAGATCGTCACTGGAAGAGACATCGCCTTCCGCTGACCAGGTGGCCTGATTACCCTTAGCATCAAGATTTTTTAAGGTGATAGCATCAAGCTTGAGAATGCCGTGATACTGCTTTTTGAATTGATCTTTTAAGATATTTTCAGTTGGCGGTTCGCCATCTGCCCAGGCATTACCAGTCATCAACATAAGCAGTGCCGTGCCAACAATCCATTGCTTTTTCACCCGAAAAACCTCACGCGGAATAATTTATTCCGGTGATTATCATTAGGGTAATGAAAATTGGCAATGGACGTAAGTCTGAAGTGAAAAAGCCCCGGCACGATACCGGGGCGAGGTGATTAGTACTGATTGAAGATCTGCTGGATCTGCTGCGGATCTTTGGTTTGCGTCAGAGCCAGCTGCAGCAGGACGCGCGCTTTTTGCGGGTTCAGCGTGCCAGAGGCGACGAAGCCGTATTTCGCATCATCCACTTCAGCATCCTGAGTGGTAGCACCCGTCGGTACGCGGGAAGAACGCACTACTGCAGTGCCGTTTTTCGCGGCGGTTGCCAGGGTGTCGAACACGGATTTATACAGGTTACCATTACCCACACCAGCGCTAACGATGCCATCATAGCCCGCATCTACCAGTGCTTTAGCCGGAAGATCGGATGCGTTAGCGTAGTTATAAACGATGCCGACTTTCGGCAGCTCATTCAGCTTAGAGACATCGAATGGCGTATCGCTGGTGTGCTTACGTGCCGGGGTACGTTGGTAGTCAATCTTACCGTTGTGAATGTATCCCAGAGGACCGTAGTTAACAGACTTGAAGGTCGCTACGTCGGTGGTGTTGGTTTTGGTGACATCGCGACCGTCCAGTACGGTGTCGTTCATCACCACCAGCACGCCACGATTAGCGGAGGCTTTATCAGCTGCGGTCACTACCGCGTTATACAGGTTGAATGGACCGTCTGCGCTCATGGACGTGGACGGGCGCATTGCGCCGACCATCACCACCGGTTTGTCGCATTTCACCGTCAGGTCGAGGAAGTAAGCGGTTTCTTCCATCGTGTCGGTACCGTGGGTAATGACGAAGCCGTCGGTTTTATCGCAGTCGGTGTTAATTTTTTTCGCCAGTGTCAGCCAGACATTATCGTTCATGTCCTGGGAGCCGATATTCACTACCTGCTCGCCTTTAACGTTCGCAATGTCTTTTAGTTGCGGCACCGCATTAACCAGATTTTCTACGCCAACTTTACCCGCTGTGTAGTTAGATTTGGTTGCGGAGTCACCACCACCGGCAATGGTCCCGCCGGTTGCTAAAATGGTGATATTGGGTAATGCCAATGCTGCACCACTAAAACCCATAACCAGTGCGGCAAGTGCCGTCTTTTTGAAAAACTCCATTTCATTCCTCCAGTTACGTGAACGCTACGCATTATCCCTTAGCTCTGTATGGGAAATTTGACGTTAAACAATTTACAACGTGAATATATTTTGGAGATCTACAAAGTTAGAGGCAGGTAACAAAACGAAGAATTAAACGGCATAAAAAAGTATTATGCCGTCTTAAAATAGAGGATTATTTTAAATTCCCGACCAGGGCTTTGCGGCTATCTTCCAGAGTCACAACGCGGCTACAAACATCTTTGCCAAACTGCTGGAAATCTTTTTCCTGCTTTTTCCACTCGGTTTGGATTGAGGATTGCAGCCCCCCCAGGCTTCCCAGCACATTCTGTAATGGGTTACCGCCGCTTTTCAACACCGCTTTCGCGCCCATTTCATTAATGCTGTCCTGTAAAATTCCACCCATTGCCTGATTCACTAATTGCTGGCCTTCGGCGCGAACCTGATCAATGGCTTTATAGTGAAACGTCAGGCCATCGCTGCGCGTTTCGATAATGCGGTTCATCTGCTCTTTCAGCTGCGCATCAAGTTTGGTCAGACGGCTGCGCATTTTGCTGCTTTCGCCCATCTCCTGAACGATAATTTTATCCAGCGCAATACGGGCTTTTTCGACGCGGCTTTTCGCGCCTTCATCAATCCACGGCAGCGTGCTGCGTAGTTCAGCCTGATAATCCTTCGCCTGCTCGCGCTGGGCGGCATTCAGGGAATATTGCTTACCGTTATACATCACGTTGCCGTCTGGCGTGATCACCAGATTGCCGTTTTCGCCCTTCACCTGCACGGTTTGCGGGCTGACAATCACATCGTCACGCGGCGTGACGCTGCACTGGTAGTCGGCGTGAGCGGTCATTGCCGTCACTGAAAGTGCTGCCGCCAGCAGCATTTTGCGCATCATAGTCTTCCCTCAAGAAAAAATCAGGCCAGCATTTGCTGGCCCCAGATTGATAACAAAGTACGCGTTTTCCATGCCGGATGCGGCGTAAACACCTTATCCCGCCTACTCGATCGTGCATCTTTCCAGGCCTGATAAGCGTAGCGCATCAGGCAGTTTTGCATTTGTCATCGCCCGTATGCTTTCTTAGTCCCACCAAACGTCGAAAAGTTCGCTGGTGCGTACCTCATCCAGTTTGCGCTCTTCCAGCCACTTACGCACAATCGCCTGATGTTCTTCGGTGCATTTGCCGATTTCCTGCATGCAGATCAGACCTTCCCAGGCCAGATAACCGCTGCCGTCAAAGGCCAGTTTGTTCGGTTCGATAACCTCGTTAATAAAATCATCAACGGTTTTATCAATCTGTTCTTCCGATGTACCTTCCGGGAATCGCCATGCCACCGAAAATCCTAATTCCTGGAATTCGTCGATGTGCATTTTTTTACGCAGACGACGGCTACGGTTCTTTGCCATTATTTCACCCTCTCGAACATTAAGTCCCATACTCCGTGACCAAGACGATGACCACGTTGTTCAAATTTCGTCACCGGACGTGATGCCGGACGCGGTACGTAATCATTGCTCTCTGACAGGTTTTTATAACCGTCAATAGAAGACATCACTTCAAGCATATGTTCCGCATAAGGTTCCCAGTCGGTCGCCATATGGAATACGCCCCCCAGCTGCAGTTTGCTTTTTACCAGTTCGGCAAACGGCACCTGTACGATACGGCGTTTATTATGGCGCGCTTTGTGCCACGGGTCAGGGAAAAAGAGCTGCACCATGCGCAATGAATTGTCAGGAATCATTTTATGCAGCACTTCAACCGCATCGTGACACATCACGCGCAGGTTGCTTAAACCTTCTTCATGCGCAGAAGCCAGGCACGCACCAACGCCCGGTGAATGCACTTCAATGCCGAGGAAGTCCTGCTCAGGGCGATCTTTAGCCATTGCCACCAGCGACGCCCCCATGCCAAAACCAATCTCAAGCGTCACCGGCGCTTCACGGCCAAAAAGCGCGGGGAAATCCAGCATATCTTCGCTGAACTCAACGCCCATCACCGGCCAGTAGTTTTCCAGCGCATGTTCCTGGCCTTTGGTCAGTCGCCCCTGGCGGCGCACAAAACTACGGATACGGCGCAGTGGGCGGCCGTTTTCATCAAATTCCGGTGAAATGACGTCGTTTTTCATAAAGATTTAGTCGCTTGTGAAAGTGTTCTGAAAACGGGCATTATCCAAAGTTAGTTGCCGGATGCAAGCATGATAAGGCCGTGGCTGCGGAAAGTTCCGGTTTACACCCTGCCGTCGCTGTGCTGCAATCTTGCCCCCAACAACAGTGAATTCGGTGACCATGCAAGCGTCGCAATTTTCAGCCCAGGTTCTGGACTGGTACGATAAATACGGGCGAAAAACTCTGCCCTGGCAAATTGACAAGACGCCCTACAAAGTATGGCTCTCAGAAGTGATGTTGCAACAAACTCAGGTTGCGACCGTTATCCCCTATTTTGAACGCTTTATGGCGCGCTTCCCGACGGTGACCGATCTCGCCAATGCGCCGCTCGACGAAGTTCTCCACTTGTGGACCGGGCTTGGCTATTACGCCCGCGCGCGCAACCTGCATAAAGCGGCACAACAAGTGGCGACCTTACACGGCGGTAAATTCCCGGAAACCTTTGAAGAAGTCGCGGCGTTACCGGGCGTCGGGCGTTCCACCGCAGGCGCGATTCTCTCGCTTTCTCTGGGTAAGCACTTTCCGATTCTCGACGGTAACGTCAAACGCGTGCTGGCGCGCTGCTATGCTGTAAGCGGCTGGCCTGGGAAAAAAGAGGTCGAGAATAAATTATGGAGTTTAAGCGAGCAGGTGACGCCCGCGGTCGGCGTTGAACGGTTTAATCAGGCGATGATGGATTTGGGCGCGATGATTTGTACGCGCTCGAAACCGAAATGTTCGCTCTGTCCGCTACAAAACGGATGTATTGCCGCCGCCAACAATAGCTGGTCGCTTTATCCGGGCAAAAAACCGAAACAGACGCTGCCGGAGCGCACCGGCTACTTTTTGCTATTACAGCACGAAGATGAAGTATTGCTGGCGCAGCGTCCGCCGAGCGGATTGTGGGGCGGTTTATACTGTTTCCCGCAGTTTGCCGACGAAGAAAGTTTGCGGCATTGGCTGGCGCAACGGCAGATTGCTGCCGATAACCTGACGCAGCTGACCGCGTTTCGCCATACTTTCAGCCATTTCCACTTAGATATTGTGCCTATGTGGCTTCCCGTGTCGTCATTCACCGGCTGCATGGATGAAGGCAATGCGCTCTGGTATAACTTAGCGCAACCGCCGTCAGTTGGCCTGGCGGCTCCCGTGGAGCGTTTGTTACAGCAGTTACGCACTGGCGCGCCGGTTTAGCGCGTGAGTCGATAAAGAGGATGATTTATGAGCAGAACGATTTTTTGTACTTTCCTGCAACGTGAAGCAGAAGGTCAGGATTTTCAGCTGTACCCCGGCGAGCTGGGAAAACGCATCTATAACGAGATCTCCAAAGAAGCCTGGGCGCAGTGGCAGCACAAACAAACCATGCTGATTAATGAAAAGAAACTCAACATGATGAATGCCGAGCACCGCAAGCTGCTGGAGCAGGAGATGGTCAACTTCCTGTTCGAGGGTAAAGAGGTGCATATCGAGGGCTATACGCCGGAAGATAAAAAATAAAAACAGTGCCGGAGCACGCCTCCGGCAACTTGCATAAAAACAAACACAACACGCACCCAGAATGATGAAAAAATATCTCGCGCTGGCTTTGATTGCGCCGTTGCTCATCTCCTGTTCGACGACCAAAAAAGGCGATACCTATAACGAAGCCTGGGTCAAAGATACCAACGGTTTTGATATTCTGATGGGGCAATTTGCCCACAATATTGAGAACATCTGGGGATTCAAAGAGGTGGTGATCGCCGGTCCTAAGGACTACGTGAAATACACCGATCAATATCAGACCCGCAGCCACATCAACTTCGATGACGGTACGATTACTATCGAAACTATCGCCGGGACAGAACCTGCCGCGCATTTGCGCCGGGCAATTATCAAAACGTTGCTGATGGGTGACGATCCGAGTTCGGTCGATCTCTATTCCGACGTTGATGATATTACGATTTCGAAAGAACCTTTCCTTTACGGTCAGGTGGTGGACAACACCGGGCAGCCGATTCGCTGGGAAGGTCGCGCAAGCAACTTCGCGGATTATCTGCTGAAAAACCGTCTGCAAAGCCGCAGTAACGGGCTGCGTATCATCTACAGCGTCACCATTAACATGGTACCGAACCACCTTGATAAACGTGCGCACAAATATCTCGGCATGGTCCGCCAGGCGTCACGGAAATATGGCGTTGATGAGTCGCTGATTCTGGCAATTATGCAGACCGAATCTTCCTTTAACCCGTATGCGGTCAGCCGTTCCGATGCGCTGGGATTAATGCAGGTGGTACAACATACTGCCGGGAAAGATGTGTTCCGCTCGCAGGGGAAATCCGGCACGCCGAGCCGCAGTTTCTTGTTTGATCCTGCCAGCAATATTGATACCGGCACCGCGTATCTGGCGATGCTGAACAATGTTTATCTCGGCGGAATTGATAACCCAACATCGCGGCGTTATGCCGTCATCACCGCCTATAACGGCGGCGCAGGCAGCGTGCTGCGAGTCTTTTCGAATGATAAGATTCAGGCTGCCAATATTATTAACACCATGACGCCGGGCGATGTTTATCAGACGCTGACGACCCGCCATCCCTCTGCGGAATCTCGCCGTTATCTTTATAAAGTGAATACCGCGCAAAAATCCTACCGCCGCCGATAATTCCATTAACCGCCCCTGACGATGCTCAGGGGCAAAAATGTTATCCACATCACAATTTCGTTTTGCAAATTGGGAATGTTTGCAATTATTTGCCACAGGTAACAAAAAACCAGTCCGCGAAGTTGATAGAATCCCATCATCTCGCACGGTCAAATGTGCTTTTTCAAACACTCATCCGCATCACGATGTGAGGAAATTAACATGAATCTTAAGCTGCAGCTGAAAATCCTCTCTTTTCTGCAGTTCTGTCTGTGGGGAAGTTGGCTGACGACCCTCGGCTCCTATATGTTTGTTACCCTGAAGTTTGACGGTGCTTCTATTGGCGCAGTTTATAGCTCACTGGGTATCGCAGCGGTCTTTATGCCTGCGCTGCTGGGGATTGTGGCCGACAAATGGTTAAGTGCGAAATGGGTATATGCCATTTGCCACACCATTGGCGCTATCACGCTGTTCATGGCGGCACAGGTCACGACACCGGAAGCGATGTTCCTTGTGATATTGATTAACTCGTTTGCTTATATGCCAACGCTTGGGTTAATCAACACCATCTCTTACTATCGCCTGCAAAATGCCGGGATGGATATCGTTACTGACTTCCCGCCAATCCGTATCTGGGGCACCATCGGCTTTATCATGGCAATGTGGGTGGTGAGCCTGTCTGGCTTCGAATTAAGCCACATGCAGCTGTATATTGGCGCAGCACTTTCCGCCATTCTGGTTCTGTTTACCCTGACTCTGCCGCATATTCCGGTTGCTAAACAGCAAGCGAATCAGAGCTGGACAACCCTGCTGGGCCTCGATGCATTCGCGCTGTTTAAAAACAAGCGTATGGCAATCTTCTTTATCTTCTCAATGCTGCTGGGCGCGGAACTGCAGATTACCAACATGTTCGGTAATACCTTCCTGCACAGCTTCGACAAAGATCCGATGTTTGCCAGCAGCTTTATTGTGCAGCATGCGTCAATCATCATGTCGATTTCGCAGATCTCTGAAACCCTGTTCATTCTGACCATCCCGTTCTTCTTAAGCCGCTACGGTATTAAGAACGTAATGATGATCAGTATTGTGGCGTGGATCCTGCGTTTTGCGCTGTTTGCTTACGGCGACCCGACTCCGTTCGGTACTGTACTGCTGGTACTGTCGATGATCGTTTACGGTTGCGCATTCGACTTCTTCAACATCTCTGGTTCGGTGTTTGTCGAAAAAGAAGTTAGCCCGGCAATTCGCGCCAGTGCACAAGGGATGTTCCTGATGATGACTAACGGCTTCGGCTGTATCCTCGGCGGCATCGTGAGCGGTAAAGTTGTTGAGATGTACACCCAAAACGGCATTACCGACTGGCAGACCGTATGGTTGATTTTCGCTGGTTACTCCGTGGTTCTGGCCTTCGCGTTCATGGCGATGTTCAAATATAAACACGTTCGTGTCCCGACAGGCACACAGACGGTTAGCCACTAATTACGCAAAGAAAAACGGGTCGCCAGAAGGTGACCCGTTTTTTTTATTCTTACTTCAACACATAACCGTACAACCGTTTCACGCCATCCGCATCGGTTTCGCTATAAACACCTTGCAGCTCCGGCGAAAATCCCGGCAACAAATTCACCCCTTCTTCCAGTGCAAGGAAATAACGTTGAACCGCCCCACCCCAGACTTCCCCGGGTACCACGCAAAGCACGCCAGGTGGATAAGGCAACGCCCCTTCTGCCGCAATTCGCCCTTCGGCATCACGAATCCGCACCAACTCCACTTCACCGCGAATATAAGCGCTATGCGCATCCTGGGGGTTCATCACCACTGACGGGAAGCTCTGCTGGCGGAACATCGCTTTTTGTAGGTCTTTGACGTCGAAACTGACATACAGATCGTGCATCTCCTGACACAACTGGCGCAGGGTGTAGTCGCGATAGCGCACCGGATATTTGTTATAAACGCTCGGCAACACCTCAGCCAGCGGCGAGTCATCCTCAATATGCTGTTCAAATTGCGCCAGCATCGCCACCAGTTGTGCCAGCTTCTCGTGGCTTTCCGCCGGAGTTAATAAGAACAGAATGGAGTTGAGATCGCACTTCTCCGGCACAATGCCGTTCTCACGCAGATAGTGCGCCAGAATCGTCGCCGGAACGCCAAAGTCGCTATATTCGCCGGTTTCGGCATTGATACCTGGTGTAGTGAGTAACAGCTTGCACGGATCAACAAAATACTGATCCGCGGCATATCCTTCAAAGCCGTGCCACTTCGCCCCCGGCTCAAAACTGAAAAAACGGCGGTCGCTGGCTAACACAGATGTCGGATAATCCTGCCACAATTTGCCATCAACAACGGGCGGGATAAACGGGCGGAACAGCTTACAGCGCGCAAGAATAGCCTTGCGCGACTCAATACCCAACTCAACGCACTCAGCCCACAGCCGACGCCCACTCTCTCCTTCATGAATTTTAGCGTTAACGTCCAGCGCGGCAAACAGCGGGTAGAACGGGCTGGTAGAAGCATGGAGCATAAAGGCATTATTCAACCGCTTATGCGGGCAAAAACGCGCCTGTCCGCGGATATGGTTATCTTTTTTATGGATCTGCGACGTCTGTGAGAATCCCGCCTGCTGTTTGTGCACCGACTGAGTCACAAAGATCCCCGGATCGTTTTCGTTAAGTTCTAACAGCAGCGGCGAGCTATCCGCCATCATCGGGATAAATTGTTCATAACCGACCCACGCGGAATCAAACAGAATGTAATCACACAGATGCCCAACGGTATCGATCACCTGACGGGCGTTATAGACAGTGCCGTCATAGGTTCCCAGCTGAATAATCGCCAGGCGAAACGGGCGCGGCAACTCAGCTTTTTCTGGCGCAACGTCGCGAATTTGCTGGCGCAGATACTCTTCATTAAAACAGTGCGCATCAATACCGCCAATGAAACCAAACGGGTTGCGTGAAGCTTCCAGATAGACCGGCGTCGCCCCCGCCTGAATCAGCGCGCCGTGATGATTCGACTTATGGTTGTTACGGTCGAAGAGCACCAGATCGCCACGCGTTAACAGCGCATTCGTCACCACTTTATTCGCTGCCGATGTGCCGTTCAGCACAAAATAGGTTTTATCGGCATGAAAGACTTTGGCTGCGAATTTCTGCGCATCTTTCGCCGATCCTTCATGAATAAGCAGATCGCCCAATTTTACGTCAGCGTTACACATATCGGCGCGAAAGACGTTCTCACCAAAGAAATCGTAAAAATGGCGTCCGGCAGGATGCTTTTTAAAAAACGCACCATGTTGATGTCCAGGGCAAGCAAAGGTGCTGTTGCCCATCTCAACGTACTGCGTCAGCGTGTCATAAAACGGTGGCAGCAAATTCTCTTCATACTGACAGGCTGCGGATTCCAGCTCCAGCCACTGCTGCTCGTTGCCGTTGATTACCGCCGTAACGCCCGCAGGTAATTCAACAGCATGTTCGGAATACAAAAACACCGGTAGATGAAAACCGGTGCGCTTAAGCAACGCAAGAATGCCACTGCGACTATCCGCAGCGGTAATGACGACTGCCGCGACGTCCGTAAAATCAGTATCTCCCAACGCCACCACGCGACGATGAGAAGAAAGTCGGGATACCAGTTCACTACTGGCGGCAATATTCATTGATTTCATAAGCGCAAACCCGTTTCGGGGAAGTAAGAATACCGGACAAGGTGGAAAACCCTGCCCCATGAGATATGGGTCAAACTGGTCACCAGCTCCGACCGCCAGACATCAGTAAAAGCAGAAACGCTCTGATTTTACTGTTGTCCTGCAGTGAGCGTGCGTTAACTTCACCGCATGAGCAGTAACATAGAAAGGGAAACGTTTCGCGCGAAACGGCGATAAGCGAGAGAATGTAAGGAGATGGCGTGCATCGGGCAAACTCCGTACAGAGAGGAGAAAATTCGCGCAATCATGGCACCTTTCGCTAAAGCGTGCAAGCCAGGACTTTGCGACCAGACAAGCCATCAACAAGGCAAAAAGTTCATAATAAGAAAATCAAACAATACAGCTAACAGGAACTCTTGTGGTCATCGGCCCTTTTATCAACGCTAGTGCAGTCTTACTGGGTGGCGTTCTCGGCGCACTGCTCAGCCAACGCTTACCGGAACGTATCCGCGTCTCCATGACATCTATTTTTGGTCTGGCATCGCTGGGGATTGGTATTTTACTGGTTGTGAAATGCGCCAACCTTCCAGCGATGGTTTTAGCTACGCTACTTGGCGCTCTAATTGGCGAAATTTGTTTGCTGGAGAAAGGTGTCAATACAGCAGTCGCCAAAGCACAAAATCTGTTTCGTCACTCACGTAAGAAGCCAGCGCATGAATCTTTTATTCAGAATTATGTCGCGATTATTGTCCTGTTTTGCGCCAGCGGCACCGGGATCTTCGGGGCGATGAACGAAGGGATGACCGGCGATCCGAGTATTTTAATCGCCAAGTCATTTCTTGATTTCTTTACGGCGATGATCTTCGCCTGCTCGCTGGGTATTGCGGTGTCGGTAATTAGTATCTCATTACTGATCATCCAGTTAACGCTGGCGTGGGCTGCCGCGCTGATATTACCGCTGACCACACCGTCGATGATGGCAGACTTCAGCGCCGTAGGCGGTTTATTGCTGCTGGCAACCGGATTACGCATCTGTGGCATTAAAATGTTCCCGGTGGTCAACATGCTTCCAGCACTCCTTCTGGCAATGCCGCTTTCCGCCGCCTGGACCGCCTGGTTTGCCTGACAATGCGTGCAATAGCGGCAAAGTGATGATAGATTGTGCAGTCTGCAGTAAATTGAAGAAATTTGATTGACGAGACGAGGCGAATCAGGTTTAATGCGCCCCGTTGCCCGGATAGCTCAGTCGGTAGAGCAGGGGATTGAAAATCCCCGTGTCCTTGGTTCGATTCCGAGTCCGGGCACCACTAATTCTTAAGAACCCGCCCACAAGGCGGGTTTTTGCTTTTGGATCTGACAATAACCTTCACGAAAAAAGTTTGCTTATAAAGTCTGGGGGAATTACTCTCGCCACGTTAACGAGAGTAATTTTATTGATACTAATCTCCTGATACTTTACCCCCGTCCAAACTCCAGCCGCTGCACATTCACCATCCCAG
>ERZ1673739.2324-NODE-2324-length-16454-cov-72.800415_pt1 | contig 16454 bp, 14 predicted proteins | sample MGYA00580210_ERZ1673739 | MGnify/ENA primary metagenome ERZ1673739 (study PRJEB41218, sample SAMN15661749) | gut metagenome | host: Homo sapiens | place: Canada: London | collected 2015-08-20/2019-03-30 | study: EMG produced TPA metagenomics assembly of...
TGGTTCGTGCGACATGTAGGCCGGATAAGGCGTTCACGCCGCATCCGGCACTGTTGCTTACTCTAAATCTTCACCATTACTGGCAATCACTTTTTTATACCACCAGAACGATTTCTTACGTGTGCGCGTCAGCGTGCCGTTGCCTGCGTCGTCACGGTCAACAAAGACAAAACCGTAGCGTTTGCTCATTTCACCCGTTGAGGCGGAAACCAAATCAATACAGCCCCAGGTGGTGTAGCCCATCAGCGGAATGCCGTCTGCAATCGCTTCGCCCATTGCGCGGATATGTTCGCGTAAATAGCTGATGCGATAGTCGTCGTTAATCTCGCCATTGGCAGCAAGTTCATCTTTTGCGCCCAGGCCGTTTTCCACCAGAAACAGCGGCTTCTGATAGCGGTCGTACATCATGTTCATGGTGATACGCAGACCGAGTGGATCAATTCCCCAGCCCCAGTCGCTCACTTGCAGATACGGGTTACGCAGCGATTTCACCACGTTCGCCGCACTGCTGTTGTTGGCGTTCATCTCCGCCGAGGCGCAGCGCGAGGCGTAATAGCTGAAAGAGACAAAATCGACGGTGTTTTTCAGGATCTCATCATCGCCCAGCGCTTTATCTATGGTTACCCCTTTTTCGCGAAATATGCGGGCAGAGTAAGCCGGATACGCGCCCCGCGCCTGCACATCGATAAAAAACAGGTTTTCCCGATCTTTCTCCAGCGCCGCCCAGACATCTTCCGGCTTGCAACTGTAAGGGTAGAAGTTGCCGCCCGCCAGCATACAGCCCACCTGATTTTGCGGGTTAACCTCATGGGCGATTTTGGTGGCTAGCGCACTGGCAACCAGCTGGTGATGCGCGGCCTGATATTTCACCTGATCTTGATTTTCACCTTCTTCAAACACCAGACCCGCGCCGGAGAACGGGCTATGCAACATAATGTTGATTTCATTGAAGGTTAGCCAGTATTTCACCAGACCATCAAATGCTTCAAAGCAGGTTCTGGCGTAGCGGCTGAAAAACTCCACCAGCTTGCGGTTACGCCAGGAGCCATATTCGGTGACCAGATGCATCGGCACATCGAAGTGGCACAACGTGACCAGCGGTTCGATACCGTACTTTTTACACTCTTCAAAGACAGAACGGTAAAAAGCAATGCCCTGCTGGTTGGGCGTCAGTTCATCGCCCTGCGGGAAGAGGCGGCTCCAGGCAATTGAGGTACGGAACACTTTGAATCCCATCTCTGCCATCAGGGCGATATCTTCTTTATAACGATGATAAAAATCCGTTGCCTCATGGCTGGGATAAAACTCGTCATCGCGCAACTGAAAACGTTTTTCCAGCCCCAGTTTCACCGCCATTCGATGCTCGCCGTGCGGGATCATATCGACCGTGGTCAGTCCTTTGCCACCTTCACGGAACGCACCTTCAGACTGGTTGGCGGCAAGCGCGCCGCCCCATAAAAAACCTTGCGGAAATACTGACATTTTCATCCTCAATTAAGACTTACTTCTTTGGCGACGGTCGGTTGTGCGCTCTGATGCTTTCGCGCCTCGGCAGCCGCTTCCTCAACAGGAATATCCTCAAAGCCGAGCAACAGTGTGAGGATAAACGACAGCACCACCGCCAGCGCCATGACCGCGAACACCCAGACGATGCTCATTGGATTCGCCGGATCGAAGAATTGCACGCTGGTAAATAACCCCGGCGCTGCCATTGAGTGGCTGGCAAACCCCGCCATACCGGCAACCGCGCCGCAAATAAAACCGCTGATAAGACTGGCGATAAGCGGACGTTTCAGGCGGATCGCCACGCCGTATAACGCCGGTTCGGAAATCCCCGCCATAATGGCTGATGCCGCCGCTGCCAGCGCCGTCTGGCGCAGTTCCGGGTTTTTCGTTTTCCACGCCACCGCCAGTGATGAACCGCCCAGCGACAGGTTAGCGCCGATCTCTGACGGCATGACCATCCCTTCTTTGCCGGTTTCGGCAATGGTCTGAATGATGGTTGGCGTAAAGACGCGGTGCATCCCGGTCATTACCAGCAGAGGCCACAGCGCGCCCATAATGGCGACTGAAAGCCAGCCCAGATAACCATGAATGGTGTAAACCAGCGCCGAAATGGCGCTACCGATCCAGATACCAATCGGGCCAATCAGCAGGATTGCCAGCGGTGCGGCAATCAACACAATCAGCATTGGCTTGAGGAAGTTTTTGGTCACCGCCGGTGTAATGCGATCCACCCAGCGTTCGATATATGACAGGCACCAGGTCATCACCAGCGCCGGGATCACCGTGTAGGTGTATTTCACCGCGGTGACCGGGATCAGGGCAAATTCGACATGTTCACCCTGGGCCGCTTTCGCCATCAGTTCAATAAAACTCGGATGTACCAGCACACCCGCGATGGCAATCGCCAGCGACATATTGGTTTTAAATTTGATGGCGGCAGATGCCGCGACCATCAGCGGCAGGAAGAAGAAAGCACCGTCACCAATCACATTCAGAATGGTTAAGGTCGGCGATCCTTTTGTCAGCACGCCGCTCATCTCGAGGATCATCGCCAGCAGTTTGACCATCGATCCGCCGATAATCGCCGGGATCAGCGGTGACATGGTGCTGATCAGCGCATCGAGGATCCCCGCACCAATGCGACGCAGCGTGAGTTTGGGTTTACCCACGGGCTGTGCGGGCTGCATATCTCCCGGCAGCAGGCTGACGACTTCCTGAAAGGCTTGTGAAACGGTATTGCCGATAATCACCTGACACTGGTTGTCACTACGTACCACGCCGAGCACGCCGGGGATGGTTTTTAACGTCGGGCTGTCGATAAGCTGGTCATCTTTGATAACAAAGCGCAAACGCGTCATACAGTGCGTGACCGCCGAGATGTTATCAACGCCGCCCAGTGCCGCTATCACCGAGCGTGCCAGCGCCGCATAATTTTTGGCCATCGGATTTTATCCTGTTATCAGTAGGGTAGATGTAGTTGTTATCAGTCGACGTAACGGAAAAATGCCGATGCTGAAACGGAATTAGGAAACCGGTTTCACAAAATCATGAATAGTTGTCACTAAATAAGCAAGAGAGTTAATTGTTCATTTTTTATATTTGTGAAACCGGTCACCTGAATATTTTTCCCGCCGATTGCGCAAGGACAATCGGCAAACGGTGCAGTACACTGCGTTGATTGCGTGTAAAGGGATGAAAATGATGACGACGATGCTGGAAGTGGCGAAGCGCGCCGGGGTTTCAAAAGCGACCGTTTCCCGCGTGCTTTCAGGTAATGGCTACGTCAGCCAGGAGACTAAAGATCGCGTGTTTCAGGCGGTAGAAGAGAGCGGTTACCGCCCAAATTTGCTGGCCCGCAATCTGTCGGCGAAGAGTACTCAGACGCTGGGGCTGGTAGTGACCAACACGCTTTATCACGGCATTTATTTTAGTGAATTACTGTTTCATGCCGCGCGAATGGCGGAAGAGAAAGGGCGGCAGTTGCTATTGGCAGATGGTAAACACAGCGCCGAAGAAGAGCGCCAGGCGATTCAGTATCTGCTGGATTTGCGCTGCGACGCCATTATGATTTACCCGCGTTTTTTAAGCGTGGATGAGATTGATGACATCATTGACGCGCACAGTCAGCCGATAATGGTGCTTAATCGCCGCCTGCGCAAAAACAGCAGCCATAGCGTCTGGTGCGATCATAAACAGACCAGCTTTAATGCCGTGGCAGAGTTGATAAACGCCGGACATCAGGAGATTGCTTTCCTTACCGGCTCGATGGATTCCCCCACCAGCATTGAACGTCTTGCTGGGTATAAAGACGCGCTGGCGCAGCATGGTATTGCGCTCAATGAAAAACTTATCGCTAACGGTAAATGGACGCCCGCCAGCGGGGCCGAAGGGGTAGAAACGTTGCTCGAACGTGGGGCTAAATTTAGCGCGTTAGTTGCCAGTAACGACGATATGGCGATAGGTGCGATGAAAGCGTTGCACGAGCGCGGCGTAGCGGTGCCAGAGCAGGTGTCAGTTATCGGATTCGATGATATCGCAATTGCCCCCTATATCGTTCCGGCGCTCTCCAGCGTAAAAATTCCGGTGACTGAGATGATTCAGGAAATTATTGGACGGCTGATTTTTATGCTCGATGGCGGGGATTTCTCACCGCCGAAAACCTTCAGCGGAAAACTGATCCACCGCGACTCACTCATTGCTCTTTCGCGATAAACATTGTCATCACATGTCATCGTCACTAGTGTCGATGACATCTTTTTTCCTGCATTACAGAAATTAATTTCCTTAAATAACAGTGAATTAAAAACTGGCATGATTTGTGAATGTATCGGCGCATTAACTGTCATTGCTGGAGAATTTGATGAACCGTTTCATCATTGCTGACGCGAGTAAATGTATTGGTTGCCGTACCTGTGAAGTGGCGTGCGTGGTTTCTCATCAGGAAAATCAGGACTGTGCATCGCTGACCCCAGAAACATTTTTACCGCGTATCCATGTCATTAAAGGTGTGAACATTTCCACGGCGACAGTTTGCCGTCAGTGTGAAGATGCACCGTGCGCTAACGTCTGCCCGAATGGTGCTATCAGCCGTGATAAAGGGTTTGTTCATGTGATGCAGGAACGTTGCATTGGTTGCAAAACCTGCGTTGTGGCTTGCCCGTATGGCGCGATGGAAGTGGTGGTACGTCCGGTGATTCGCAACAGCGGCGCGGGGCTGAATGTACGGGCTGACAAAGCCGAAGCCAATAAATGTGACCTGTGCAACCATCGTGAAGACGGCCCGGCGTGTATGGCGGCTTGCCCGACTCATGCGCTGATTTGTGTCGATCGTAATAAACTTGAACAACTGAGTGCAGAAAAACGCCGCCGTACGGCGCTGATGTTCTAAAAATCTTACAGAACTGTTCTGGCATCAAAGGAATTCCCGGAAATATTCGTAGAATACGGAGCGGGCGGTATCGCCGACCTGTGACTGCCGGATGCGACGCTGTCGTGTCCGGCTGGGCGGGTTACGCAATTCATGATGGCGGGAATAACTCAATGGCAAAAAACACATCTTGCGGTGTCCAACTGCGTATTCGTGGCAAAGTGCAGGGCGTCGGTTTTCGTCCGTTTGTCTGGCAGCTGGCACAGCAATTAAATCTTCACGGCGATGTCTGTAATGACGGCGATGGCGTAGAAGTCCGGCTGCGGGAAGACCCGGAAACGTTTCTTGTTCAATTGCATCAGCACTGCCCGCCGCTGGCGCGTATTGATAGCGTCGAGCGTGAGCCGTACATCTGGTCACAACTGCCCACTGAGTTCACCATCCGCCAGAGCGCGGGAGGTGCCATGAATACGCAAATTGTCCCGGATGCCGCTACTTGCCCTGCTTGCCTTGCCGAAATGAATACCCCAGGCGAACGGCGTTATCGTTATCCGTTTATCAACTGTACCCACTGCGGCCCGCGTTTCACCATTATTCGCGCCATGCCTTACGACCGCCCGTTTACCGTGATGGCGGCGTTTCCGTTGTGTCCGGCTTGTGACAAAGAGTACCGCGACCCGCTCGATCGTCGCTTCCACGCCCAGCCGGTGGCCTGCCCGGAGTGTGGCCCGCATCTTGAATGGGTAAGTCATGGTGAACATGCGGAACAAGAGGCGGCATTACAGGCAGCTATCGCACAGTTAAAAATGGGCAAAATTGTCGCCATCAAAGGGATTGGCGGATTTCATCTTGCCTGCGATGCACGTAACAGTAACGCGGTGGCGACACTGCGGGAGCGCAAACACCGCCCAGCGAAACCGCTGGCAGTCATGTTGCCAGTGGCTGACGGTTTACCAGACGCTGCGCGCCAGTTGCTTACCACGCCCGCCGCGCCGATTGTGCTGGTGGATAAAAAATACGTTCCTGAGCTTTGTGATGATATCGCCCCTGACCTTAACGAAGTCGGGGTAATGTTGCCTGCGAACCCGCTCCAGCATTTGCTGTTACAGGAACTGCAATGCCCGCTGGTGATGACCTCCGGCAACCTGAGCGGTAAACCACCAGCTATCAGCAACGAACAGGCGCTGGCGGATTTGCAGGGCATTGCCGACGGATTCTTGATACATAACCGCGACATCGTGCAGCGGATGGATGATTCGGTGGTGCGCGAAAGCGGCGAAATGCTGCGCCGTTCGCGGGGGTATGTGCCGGATGCGCTGGCTTTGCCTCCGGGCTTTAAAAATGTTCCGCCTGTGCTGTGTCTCGGCGCGGATCTGAAAAACACCTTCTGCCTGGTGCGCGGTGAACAAGCGGTGTTGAGTCAGCATCTGGGCGATTTAAGTGACGATGGCATCCAGATGCAGTGGCGCGAAGCGTTACGCCTGATGCAAAACATCTACGATTTCACTCCGCAATACGTTGTGCATGACGCGCATCCGGGCTATGTCTCTAGCCAGTGGGCGCGCGAAATGAATCTGCCGACGCAAACGGTGCTGCATCATCATGCCCACGCAGCGGCGTGTCTGGCAGAGCATCAGTGGCCGCTGGATGGCGGTGATGTCATTGCTTTGACGCTCGACGGTATCGGTATGGGGGAGAACGGCGCTTTGTGGGGCGGCGAGTGCCTGCGGGTGAACTATCGCGAATGCCAGCACCTGGGCGGCTTGCCTGCGGTGGCGCTTCCGGGTGGCGATTTGGCAGCGAAGCAGCCGTGGCGAAACCTGCTGGCGCAGTGCCTGCGCTTTGTGCCGGAGTGGCAGAATTACTCTGAAACAGCAAGTGTGCAACAGCAAAACTGGAGCGTGCTGGCGCGGGCCATTGAGCGTGGAATTAACGCGCCGCTGGCGTCATCGTGTGGGCGTTTTTTCGATGCAGTGGCGGCGGCACTGGGCTGTGCGCCAGCCACGTTAAGTTATGAAGGTGAAGCGGCTTGTGCTCTGGAGGCGCTCGCAGCCTCATGCCACGGAGTGACGCATCCGGTGACAATGCCGCTGGTGGACAATCAACTGGATCTCGCCACTTTCTGGCAGCAGTGGCTGAACTGGCAGGCACCGGTTAATCAACGCGCGTGGGCGTTTCATGATGCGCTGGCGCAGGGTTTTGCCGCGTTGATGCGTGAGCAGGCCACGATGCGTGGTATCACTACGCTGGTATTTAGCGGCGGGGTTATTCATAACCGTTTGCTGCGTGCACGTCTGGCGCATTATCTCGCTGATTTCACATTGCTCTTTCCACAGAGTTTACCGGCGGGTGATGGCGGTTTGTCTCTGGGGCAGGGGGTTATTGCTGCGGTGCGTTGGTTAGCGGGTGAAGTCCAGAACGGATAAAACGTGTTGCATTTGGACACCATTGCCGGATGCGGCGTAAACGCCTTATCCGGCCTACACATGCGTCCCCGTAGGTCGGATAAGACGCGCCAGCGTCGCATCCGACATTTTAGGCACAGTAGCCCACCTACATCGGCAATGTTTTCAACAATCCAAATGCCTCTTTCATCCGATCCTCACTGACCACAAAGGCGCGAAGCTGGTCAGCATCGTCAACGCCGCGCGCCACCATTCCCTGGCGTTCGGTATTAATTTGCCAGCGTAAATCCTGACGCTGGGTTTCGCCTGCCAGATGCAGCGGTAATTCCGGCGTTTTGATTTTCACCAGCATCGCCGGGAGTTTCAGCGGCGTGTTATTGCCGAGAAGATTTTTTGCCAGCACCATCGCGCTAAGTTGAATCGGCTGGAGGAACGGCAATACCTGACCGTTAATTTCCGCGCAATCGCCCAGCGCATAAATATCGTCATTACTGGTTTGCAGATAACTATCGACGCAAACGCCGCGATTAATCGTCAGCCCGGCGCGTCGTGCCAGGGCGGTTTCCGGGCGCAGTCCGGTGGCGGCAATTACCGCATCCACTTCGATGCTACGCTGGCGGTCCAGCGTTGCCAGAATGCCAGAATCCGTTTTTTCCAGCCCCTGTAACTGAGATTTCAACAGCAGATGAACGCCCATCTCCGTCAACCGATGCTGCAAGCGGCTGCTTACTTCCGGTGGCATTAACGACGCCAGAATACTGGCAGCGTTGTCGATTAGCGTGACCGCTTTGCCTGCACGACAAAAATCCATCGCCAGTTCGCTACCAATCAAACCACCGCCAACAATCAACACGCGTCGGGCATCCCGCAGTTGCGTTTCACAGGCGCGATACTCTTGCTGACTATTTAACGTCAGCATTAACTCACGCCCAGGCACAGGCGGGACAAAGGCACTGGCACCGGTTGCCAGTACTAGCTTGTCGTATTGCCACTGATTATTCTGGCTTTTCACCACACGGGCTTCGGCATCGATATCCGTCACCCAGGTTTGTGGAAACAGGTGCAGATTAAACTGCTCGGCAAATTCACCCGCCGTCTGGCGGGTAAGGTCATCGGCACGTTGCCCCTGACTGATAACATGGCTGAGGTCAGGTTTGTTGTACTCATCCATGCTGTCGGCGGCAATCAGGGTTAATGGAATAGTGGCGTCCTGTTTGCGAATATTTTTCACCAGTTGGCGGGCGGCGAAGCCCGAACCGATGATCACAATGCCGTTACTCATTTTGCCTCCGATGCCAGTTCGTCAAAGACGTCTTTGCCGAGGGAGCATTCCGGGCAGAGGAAGTTATCCGGGACTTCACTCCACGGCGTTCCTGGCGCAACGTCCTGCATTGGCTCGCCTTTTGCCGGATCGTAAATCCACTGGCAGACGCTGCACTGCATTCGTGGGCCGAGGTCAGCCGTCGTCGTGGCAGAGGTTTCTTCTTTAACTACCGTATTCACCGTGCTCTGCGGCAGCGGCGCGAGCGCCCACTGACGGGCGATTTCGCGACCGTGTTCACGGCATAACTCCAGAGCGTCCTGGTCTGGTCGCCATTTGGCTTTCAGGCTGAGCGACATTTCGAAACCCGCATCCTGCAGGCGCGTGGAAAGGCGATCCACCGCACCGCCGCTCCAGCCGTGAGATCCGAAAGCACTGGCGCGTTTGTTACGGAAGCGTAATCCGGTCATCTCCTCCACCAGCCCGGCGATTTTCGGCATCATCACGTTATTCATCGTCGAAGTGCCGACCAGCACGCCTTTTGAGCGGAAGACATTGGTCAGGATTTCGTTTTTATCGCTTCGGGCGACGTTGAAAATTTTCACCGCCACGCGTGGGTCGGTTTCCGCAATTCCCTGGGCGATAGCGTCAGCCATCATGCGGGTGTTATTCGACATGGTGTCGTAGAAAATGGTGATTCTGTCTTCCTGATAATCAGCGGCCCACTTCAGGTACAGCTCGACAATTTGCGTCGGGTTATCGCGCCATACCACGCCGTGAGAGGTCGCTATCATATCGACTGGTAAGTTAAAGCCCAGGATCTCGGTAATTTTCGGTGTTACCAGGCGGCTGAACGGCGTCAGGATATTGGCGTAGTAACGCTGGCACTGCTCGAAAAGCTCCGTCTGATCCACTTCATCGTTGAACAGATGCTCGTCGCAGTAGTGCTGACCGAAAGCATCGTTACTGAACAGCACCGCGTCGCCTGTCAGGTAAGTCATCATGCTGTCCGGCCAGTGCAGCATTGGCGTTTCGACAAAAATGAGCTGTTTGCCGTTGCCGATATCCAGCGTGTCACCAGTTTTCACCACATTAAAATTCCACTCCGGATGATGGTGATGACCATTTATCGAGTCGATAGCGTTGGCAGTACAGTAAATCGGCGTATCGGGAATTTGCGCCATCAGTTCGGTCAGCGCCCCAGCGTGGTCCTCTTCTGCATGGTTAATCACGATGTAATCGATATCCGCCAGATCGATTTCATTACGCAGGTTCTGCACAAATTCGCGGCTGAATTTATGGTCGACGGTGTCGATCAGCACGTTTTTTTCTTCGCGGATGAGGTAGCTGTTGTAACTGCTGCCGCGCAGCGTTTTATATTCCGTACCGTGAAAATCACGCACTTCCCAGTCACGTTGACCAACCCAATGAATGTTATTTTTCACCACAATAGACATAGCAACCTCAATTTATTCAGCGTGTTCTAAAAAGATGTCTTGCTAATTGCAGATTACGTGCCAGTTTTTTATCTGATTGTTTTTACTCTATAAATAAAATTATGCTCATTAATGAGTAGTCAAAATGACTATCAATCAAATGGTCGATATGACAATATCTATAGTCAAATTGACAGTGAGGCAAAGATGAGTTTTTCCGTTGATGTGCTGGCGAATATCGCCATCGAATTGCAGCGTGGGATTGGTCATCAGGATCGTTTTCAGCGCCTGATCACCACGCTACGTCAGGTGCTGGAGTGCGATGCGTCTGCGTTGCTACGTTACGATTCGCGGCAGTTTATTCCGCTTGCCATCGACGGTCTGGCAAAGGATGTACTCGGTAGACGCTTTGCGCTGGAAGGGCATCCACGGCTGGAAGCGATTGCCCGCGCCGGGGATGTGGTGCGCTTTCCCGCAGACAGCGAATTGCCCGATCCCTATGACGGTTTGATTCCTGGGCAGGAGAGTCTGAAGGTTCACGCCTGCGTTGGTCTGCCATTGTTTGCCGGGCAAAACCTGATCGGCGCACTGACGCTCGACGGGATGCAGCCCGATCAGTTCGATGTTTTCAGCGACGAAGAGCTACGGCTGATTGCTGCGCTGGCGGCGGGAGCGTTAAGCAATGCGTTGCTGATTGAACAACTGGAAAGCCAGAATATGCTGCCAGGCGATGCCACGCCGTTTGAAGCGGTGAAACAGACGCAGATGATCGGTCTGTCGCCAGGCATGACGCAACTGAAAAAAGAGATTGAGATTGTGGCGGCGTCCGATCTCAACGTCCTGATCAGCGGTGAGACTGGAACCGGTAAGGAGCTGGTGGCGAAAGCGATTCATGAAGCCTCGCCACGGGCGGTGAATCCGCTGGTCTATCTCAACTGTGCCGCACTGCCGGAAAGTGTGGCGGAAAGTGAGTTGTTCGGGCATGTGAAAGGAGCGTTTACTGGCGCTATCAGTAACCGCAGCGGGAAGTTTGAAATGGCGGATAACGGCACTCTGTTTCTGGATGAGATCGGCGAGTTGTCGTTGGCATTGCAGGCTAAGCTGCTGAGGGTGTTGCAGTATGGCGATATTCAGCGCGTTGGCGATGACCGTAGTTTGCGGGTCGATGTGCGCGTGCTGGCGGCGACTAACCGCGACTTACGCGAAGAGGTGCTGGCAGGGCGATTTCGCGCTGACTTGTTTCATCGCCTGAGCGTGTTTCCACTTTCGGTGCCGCCGCTGCGTGAGCGGGGCGATGATGTCATTCTGCTGGCGGGGTATTTCTGCGAGCAGTGTCGTTTGCGGCTGGGGCTCTCCCGCGTGGTATTAAGTGCCGGAGCGCGAAATTTACTGCAACACTATCGTTTTCCGGGGAACGTGCGCGAACTGGAACATGCTATTCATCGGGCGGTAGTGCTGGCGAGAGCCACCCGCAACGGCGATGAAGTGATTCTTGAGGCGCAACATTTTGCTTTTCCTGAGGTGACGTTGCCGCCGCCAGAAGCGGCGGCGGTGCCCGTTGTTAAGCAAAACCTGCGTGAAGCGACAGAAGCGTTCCAGCGTGAAACCATTCGCCAGGCACTGGCACAAAATCATCACAACTGGGCTGCCTGCGCGCGGATGCTGGAAACCGACGTCGCCAACCTGCATCGGCTGGCGAAACGTCTGGGATTGAAGGATTAAATAATCCCGGCCTGATAGAAATCCTGCAGGTTAATTGCGCCGGTGAGTTTGCCGTTTTCATCCACCACCGGTGCGGCAGTGATTTTGCGCTTCATCAGGATCTCTTTGGCGTCGATGGCGCGACTTTGCGCCTGTAACGTGGTGCCGCCTGTCGTCATCGCTTCATTAACTGGCGTGGTGAGTGCCCCGCCGCCTACCAGCCAGCGACGTAAATCGCCGTCGGTAAAGACGCCTTGTACCTGTTGTTGAGCGTCACATACCGCCACCAGCCCCAGACCGGTGCGGCTGAGTTCCAGCATCGCATCCATCACGCTGGCGGTTAACGCCACCTGTGGGATGGCATCGTCACGGCGCATCAGATGATGCACTTTATTCAGCAAGCGAGCGCCCAGTGCCCCGGCTGGGTGGGAGCGGGCAAAATCTTCTTCATTAAATCCGCGCGCCTGCATGACCGCCATCGCCAGCGCGTCACCCATCATCAGGGTATTGACGGTGCTGGAGGTCGGCGCAAGGTGCATCGGGCAGGCTTCGCGTTCTACGGAGATATCCAGCACCGCTTTTGCCGCCAGGCCCAGCGGTGACGTCGGTTTGCCGGTCATCGCCAGCAGCGCGATAGATTTATCTTCCAGACGCGGAATAATCAGATCCAGTTCCTTCGCGCCACCGGAGTAAGAGATAAACAGCATCACATCGCGGCTTTCAATCATCCCCAGATCGCCGTGCAGTGCTTCTGCCGGATGGACAAAAAAAGCCGGTGTGCCGGTACTGGCAAGTGTTGCGGCGATTTTCTTACCAATGTGGCCCGATTTGCCAATTCCCGAAACCACCACTTTGCCTTCGCAGTGCAGGATGATATTGGCGGCGCGAACAAAATCATCGCCCAGACGTTCCGGTAAACGGCTTGCTTCCTGCAACTCCAGCATTAACGTCTGACGTCCCGCGTTCTGTAGTGCTTCACTCATTGCTCTCTCCGGTTATGATCACATCGATCCCTTTCTCTTCCAGCGCCTGACGAAACGCCGGATCGATACCTGCGTCGGTAATCAGCTTATCGACGCTTTCAAGACTGCAAACTACGTTGGGGCTTTTACGGCCAAACTTTGATGAGTCCGCCATCAAAATCACTTCGCGCGCGGCATTGCACATTGCCTTACTGACGGTATAAACCTCGTTGAAGGTGGTTACGCCCGCATTGAGATCGATGCCGTCGGTGCCCATAAACAATTTATCGAAACTGAAATGTTCGAAGGCATTCTCTGCCAGCTGTCCGTGAAATGAGGCCGATTTTTTACGAAACGTTCCGCCTGGCATCAGGATAGTTTGTTCGTTATCCAGTTCGGATAGCGCATTGACGATATGCAGGCTGTTGGTCATCACCGTGATGTTATTAAAGCGCGAGAGCAGGGGAACCATCTGCAAAACGGTACTGCCAGCATCAAGAATGATCGAATCGCCATCATGGATAAAACTAACGGCAGCTTCTGCAATCAGCTCTTTCTTGTGGGTGTTGATGAGTGTTTTATGATCGATAGGCGGATCGGATTCCTCTTTATTCAACACCACTCCGCCATAAGTACGAATGACGGTTCCGGCATGTTCCAGAATGACCAGATCTTTGCGAATGGTTGTGCCTGTGGTGTCAAAGTATTGCGCCAATTCTTCAACCGAGCATTTACCCTGCTTTTGCAGATACTCCAGAATGGCGGCCTGACGCTGACGAGGTTTCATGGGCGTGATTACCTGATTTAGGTTTCAAAATGATAACTTCGCAAGCAAGTAACATTCACAACGAAATTATCCACGTTTCAGTTTAAGCGCCAATGATAGAGCATTCTGTGATAGTGGATCATGGGGAAAGATCACATCGGGCTGTAAATCACCCGCATGCATGCCGGTAATTGCGGGAATTTTTTGCGGTCGTGCGAAGACGGTCAGTCCTTTCATAAACAAGGTGTCGACGATGCGCTGCTGATCGTCCAGCGCGATGGCGACCACGACCCGTGGTTTAAAGCGCCCGCTGGAACGGCCCACGCCAACCCGCCCTTGCTGGCATAGTGTGTCGAAGGCACGGTTAAAACGAGAAATTTGCCAGCCGCCTAAGGCCAGTTGCGCACACCAGGCGATAACGGCGACGGTGATGAGTGCGGATACCATAACTTTTCCTTAATGTAGTGGCGGAAGTCCTGTATGCCTGATGAGCGTAGCGCATCAGGCATTCTATAGTCTCACGGAGATCCTTAATGGATCTCCGCTGTTGATCAGAACATCACCTGACCGCCGGTGACATTGATCGACTGTCCGGTGCAGTACGACGCCTTAGGACTGGCGTAGAACAGCAGCATATTCAGCACATCTTGATAATCGCAGCCGCGTTTGAGCGGTACTTTGTCGATGTAATACTGCTCGACTTGATCCGGTTTGATACCCAGCTTGGTCGCGTATTGTGGCAACAGTGACTGGAACATCGGCGATTTCAGCAGGTTACCGAGCATCAGTGAATGCACCGTAATGCCGTACTCCGCCAGATCCAGCGCCAGTGATTGAGTCAGCCCGACGCCACCAAATTTCGCTGCGCTGTAGCCAGAGTTGTGTTTGCTGCCCACTTTGCCGGATTTCGAGTTGATCTGAATAATGCGACCCTGAATCCCGTCGCGGATCATCAAACGCGAAAATTCACGGGCACACAGGAAATAACCCACCAGATTCACTTGTAGCGAACGGTCAAAATCGCCGAGCTGGAAGTCGCTGATAAAGGCTGCTTTTGCTATTCCGGCGCTATAGACCAGCAAATCCACGCGACCAAAGATTTCATCTACCCCACGAGAGAGCGCCAGAACGCTTTGCTCGCTAGTGGCGTCAGCACCAAAACCGTACGCCATACTTTCACCATATTCGGCGTTAATTTCTTGTGCCACATTTGCGGCTTTGTCGCTCTGAATATCGACAACCGCGACGCGATACCCCTCGGCAGCCAGACCGTGGCACAGGAACGCGCCTAAGGTTTGCCCACCACCGATGACAACGGCAACCTGATTCATTTTTTACTCCTTAACAGATTCAAACTTCAAAACCGATCCCGGCGCGATATCGTCGGGTACAGGGCCTGCCACATGGACAGTGCCCGGAAATTCCGCTTCGTTTAAACCATCGAAGCGCAGGGTGACATGACCCAGTTCGCGAAGGTTGTCTTCCGCCACGCTGCCAACGGCGGTCACCGGATAGCGATGCTGCCCGAGCGTAAATTGCAAACCAGGATGGAGTTCACCTTTCAACTCGCCGTGGCAATGAATGAAGCAATACTCTTCGAGGTCCGCTGGCGCGCCTTCACGAAAGGTGATGAGCATCTGGTCGCTGAGGGCGTCAGTGGCACTCGCGCCGATACGGGTGATGGTGGTCTGATAAATAACGGTCATGTTTCAGCCTCTATTGATAGATAAAACCGGAGACAAACCAGGCGATCAGTACAGTCGGCGCGCCGGTTAAAAAGCGGCTCACCAGTACAGAAGGGACACCGACGCGAACCGTGTCCTGACGGGCTTCCGCCAGCGACAAACCGACCGGGATGAAGTCGCAGGCCGCCTGCGCGTTGATGGCAAACAGTGCCGGTAAAGCCAGATGCGGCGGAATATTGCCGAGACCAATCTGCACGCCAATCAATACGCCGATAACCTGTGCGATAACTGCGCCTGGGCCGAGGAAAGGTGAAAGCAGTGGGAAGGAACAGATGAGCGCCAGCATGACCAGACCCAGTGGATGGCTCGCCAGCGGAGCAAGACCGTGGGCAATCCAGTCACCAAGGCCAGAAGCCATAATGATGCCAATGAGCGCCGAGACGAATGCCATAAACGGCAGAATGGTTTTTAATACAGTGTCGATGGTGTCACGACCAGATTGAAACAGCACCGCAACGGCGGACCCCATGCCCATTCCCACCTTCGCCAGTAAACCATCGCTTTGTTCGGTGATTTTCTTACTGGTGTCATAGTCACGGCCCACGGAAGAGGGTTGTGGTGTCGCATCACCCACTACAGTGATGTTTTCTTCTTTTACGCCAGAGACATAAATATCTTCCACAATGTACTGCGCCAGCGGACCGGACTTGCCCGTCGAGTGGATATTAATGGTGGGAATACGTCGTTTCGGATAGATGCCGCAGCGTAATGTGCCGCCACAGTCGATTACCGCGACACCAATTTCCGCCTCCGCGGGTTCACCTTCTTTAAATCCGTCAATAGCCTGCCAGCCAGTAAGCTGTGCCAGTTTGTCAACAATCGCAGGCCGGGTACCGGCGGTGATATAGACGATTTTTTTTCCCGGCGTGGCTTTCAGCTCAAGCGGGCCGCCCCAGCCACCCGTTCCTTTTTCGATCCGAATATGCGTCATGATGTTGCTCCTGCCAGGTGAACTTTTTGTTCAAGTTGAATGCCCATCTTTTTCTCAAAAATGGCGGTGGTCAGATCGGTCACCCAGCCGCGGAAGAAATTGGTGACCAGACCAACCAGCAGATAACTCACCGCCAGTGGGCCAAGTGGCAGGTTCAGCGTTGTCAGACCGCTGGCAATGCCAAGATAAACAAACAGTTCGCCAGGGTTGATATGGGGGAAGAGGCCATTCATTGAGTGGCAGCTATAAGAGGCCGCCGCGTAGTAGCTGGGTTTGTACTTTTCCGGCATAAAGCGACCCAGGCTTAAGGTCATCGGATTGCAAAAGACAAACGTGCCAATGCACGGTAACAGTAGGTAACGGGAAACAGGGTT
>ERZ1673739.2325-NODE-2325-length-16436-cov-5.239973_pt1 | contig 16436 bp, 9 predicted proteins | sample MGYA00580210_ERZ1673739 | MGnify/ENA primary metagenome ERZ1673739 (study PRJEB41218, sample SAMN15661749) | gut metagenome | host: Homo sapiens | place: Canada: London | collected 2015-08-20/2019-03-30 | study: EMG produced TPA metagenomics assembly of...
TGGGCGGAGACCTCAGCATTCCGGGCAGCGGAACGGAAGAATTCACGTTGGAAGAAATTATGGATTTGGAAGACAACAGCGTAGTAAAAACCGATGCACAAGGTAATTACGCTCTGAACAAAGCCGATACCACAGAAACCGATGTGGAAATAGACCCCGTACACATCAACGCCCCGGCAAGCAATCCGACGACGACAACACTATACTTCAACACACCGGCAGCCACAAGTGAAGAAGTGGAAGCAGAAGTAAACGATGTGACCACGGACTTCATTTTCTCGAAAGACGACGTAACCACGGATATCGTGTCGCTCACATCCGCAAATGTGGATTTCACGGCCAATCTGACGCTCAGCTTCAGCCAGACAAGCCAAAACGTAGATGTCATTACCTTGAAAAAAGGATTCAATATAGAAATGACCTTGGAAGGCCAGTCCCAACCCAACGGATTGGTTTTCGAATTAGGAGACCCGGAAAACTATGGCATCAAGGCCGGAGAGGCGCAAACCATTGAGTTTAAGCACGACCAAGAGATACGCAAAGGAGAAACGCTAAAAATACCCGTACACTTCAAGCGTATACAGAATTTCCCTGAAGGCCAAGGAATATATCAACCGGGGCATTTCAAATTGCAAACGAATGTCATAGCCAACGGTACGGCTACGACCCCGGGTGTTCCGGCCGGAAATATTCAAGTGAACTTGATTACCGACACGGAAGTGCCCGACATCACGTTGCAGAGCGTAACGGGAATCGTAGACCCGAAGATTGATATCAATGTAGACCCGATTACCGTGGAAGGTATACCTGATTTCTTGAAAGACGACGTGAATCTGGACTTGGAAAACCCGTACATCAAGTTGAAACTCGAAAACGGAAGTCCGGCCGATGTAAACTTAAAAGCACGCATGACATGGACCAAAGACGGAGTGTTCAATGAAGGTTTCCAAATCGGTACCAATATCAATGAAAATACAGACCAGACTATCACTCTCTCCGGAAATGCCACTTCGGAATACTATCTCTCACGCATTGCAATGAATAACCTTCCCGCAGGTGCCAAGAATATCGTATTGGGTGACAATTTGTACAACCTGATACGTAACATTCCGGACGAAATCAAACTTACCGACGTAGAAGCCAAGGCTCTCCAACACGATACGGAAGTGATACTCGGCAACGACGGTGCCAATTATGAAGTAAACACCATTTACGAACTGAATGCCCCGTTGCAATTCGGAAACGAACTGAACATCGTATATAAAGATACCATCAACGATTGGGGTGGTGACCTTGAAGACATCACCATCAAAAAAGCCATAGTAGAAATGGATGCCTTGAACGGTATTCCACTCAACTTCGAGCTTAACGCACAAGCCATAGACCGGAACGGCAACGTATATCCCAACGTAACGGTTAATCCGGTCAAGAACACGATTGCCCCGGGTCTGAAACTGACAGGCGAAAACGGCGGAACGGCTACCGAAAGTCCTATTCAATTGGAAATCGTATGCGAAAGCGGAGACATGAAAGACCTCGACGGACTGATTGTCAACTTCACGGCCAACATGGAAGGTGTCAACCAAAATGCCACGCTGAACAAAGGCATGACACTGAAACTCTCCAATATCCGTATCCGCATCAAAGACGGAGTAACGGTAGACTTGAACTAATATCTCATTTTTATAACGGAATAAAATTATGAAAAGAAGAAATAAAATCGCAGCAGCCCTGCTCTTTGCAGTTTCCATTCCCGCTGTTTCAACGTGGACGCAGAACAGTTTGCGTTCGGCCTATTTCCTTGAGGGATACACTTACCGCCATCAGATGAACCCGGCATTCGCCAGTGAACGTAACTACGTAGGTATGCCTGTACTCGGCAATTTCAATATCGGCCTACAGTCCAACATCGGTGTGTCCAACTTTCTGTACAAACTGCCTAACGGTGACCTCACGACATTCCTGAACGGAAGCGTCAGCAGCGGTGAGTTCCTGGACGGCTTGAAAAACCGTAACCGTCTGAACCTCGACGTAGATATGAACATCATTTCCTTCGGGTTCCACAAGTGGGGCGGTTTCAATACGTTCGACCTCTCCATAAAAAGCGGTACACGCGCAAACTTGCCTAAGGACCTGTTCGAGTTTGCCAAAGTGGGTATGCAAGGCGGACATTCGGAATACAATCTGGAAGACATGGGCATGTACTCCAACAGCTATGCGGAAATCGCCTTAGGGCATTCACGCAAGATTATGGACAAGTTGACGGTCGGTGCCAAAGTAAAATTCCTATTGGGTATCTACAATGCCGACTTCCATATCAACGACATGAAACTTGTCATGTCCGACGACAAATGGCTTGTGTCCGGCGATGGCGAGTTTTCCACAGCCGGTATCGTAGACATACCGACCAAACTCAAAACCAAAGACGTCACGGACGATTACGGTAACATACATCAGGAAACGGAAGAAGAACTCGATTTCGACAACATCGGAACCGGCAATGCCATCGGAGGCTTCGGCATGGCTTTCGACCTCGGTGCGACTTACCAGTTACGCGAGGATTTGGAGCTTTCCATGGCTGTGCTCGATTTAGGATGGATAAGCTACAAGAATGCCGTACAATCGGCTATGGCTATGGAGCCGTGGGAATTCGATGGTTTCCATGACATTCCGTTCGATTCGGACAAAGCCGCTCCGGGCATGTCCATCGAAGACCAGATAGATAACCTGACGGACGACCTGGAAGACTTATTTCAAATGAAAGTACAGGGTAAGGACAAGCACACCAAGGCTTTGGGAGCTACACTGAACATCGGTGCGCTCTATACTTTCCCGTTCTATGACAAACTGAAATTCGGCTTTTTGGAATCCACCCGTATCAACGGTCAATATTCTTGGTCGGAAGGCCGTTTCTCGGCCAACGTAGCTCCAGTGAAGTGCTTCGATGCCTCCATCAGCTACGCCATTTCATCTTTCGGCTCGTCTTTCGGATGGATAGCCAACTACCACGGAAAAGGATTCAGCCTCTTCTTGGGTAGCAACCACCAGTTCTTCAAGGTAACTCCGCAATTCATTCCGGTGAATAATGCAAATATGAACATCAGTATCGGTATCAACTTCCCGTTCGGAGATATCAAGTCCTTGTAACTTCCGATAAAAATCCTTTATAAAAGCCTGTCCGTGCCTTTCGTTACCGGCACGGACAGGCTTTTTTCTTTTCTCCGCACCTTCAAGCTCCAAGTTCCGGACAACAGACCCTCAAAAAATCTGCGCCGATTGAAAAATCGTTCTCAGCCAAACGATTTTTCATTCTCAGCCAAACGATTTTCAGTTCTGCGGCATCCTCCGAAACGACATCCCCACACGGCTCCTTACGCTTGCAAAAACGGAAAGAAAAGCGGACTTTTTCCACGGAAAGGAAGGCTGACAATGAAAAATGCCCTTCCCGCTAAAATAAAACGGGGCAAACCAACGTTTATCCGTATAAAAGCCAATAAAAAGGAAATGAAATACAACAACGACAACGTAAGGCGGCAGGACCGCCTTTTGGAGGAAGACCGTGCATACGCCCTGCTCCGCGAAGGCGAATACGGCGTACTATCCATGACAACACCCACGGGAGGCGTCTACGGCATCCCGCTCAATTTCGTTTGGGACGGGCAAGAAAACATCTATATCCACTGCGCCCCACGAGGCCGCAAGCTCGACTGCATCGCCCTCTATCCGGAGGTGTCTTTCTGTGTGATTGGGAATACCCATGTCGTACCCGAACAATTCTCCACGAACTATTCCTCCATCGTTTTGACATGCCGGGCACGGACAGGTCTTTCGCCGGAAGAACGGATGCACGCCCTCCGGTTGCTGATGGAAAAATACACACCGGAACATCTGACCGCCGGGGAAAAATATGCGGAAAAGTCATTCCACCGTACGGAAATCATCCGGCTACACGTGGCGGAGTTCAGTGGAAAATGCAAACGGATACGATAAAGGGGAAGGATGCGCCTTCCCCCTTTCCTATTCAAAAGATATATTCCTCAACTCTTCCCGCTTTGTTTCCTCAGGCCGTATCCGGAGCAACCGGACCAATTCACCGCTGCTTACAGCGGTCTTAGGATTGAAATCACCGGATGCCATATAATCCAACATGCTGCGATACAACTGACGCACTTCAGGCTTGTCATCCGCCGCCTCAAGATCCGACATGCACACCAGCAATTTCCCTTTCCCTACCGCCAGTTCGAATATCAGCCCCAACTTATGGTTCCGCTCGATATTGTCGATAACCTGTACGATGGGACGGTAGCCCTTCGGAAAATGATCCAGAATCAAGGGATAACTCTGCTTCACAATAGGGAACCATTGCCAATTCGTATGAAAATCCGTAGGAAAGGAACGGAACAACGGATGGCTAGGGTCGGTCAGTAGCCCCATCGTCCCTGGAGAGACCGGTTTCCGGTTGTTGCGGCTGATGGTCTCGAACATCCTGTAATTCCAATAGTCGGTCTGGAACAACCCGCCTACCGTTTGGGAGGCATAGCGATCCCGTTCGGGAAACCATAATACCTTCCCGCCGTTTTCCAATGCCGAAAGCACGTAACCGTCCAACCGTTTGGCCACCGTGATGCCCGGATGGCTTTCTTCCGCGCTCCGGTTCTCGGGATAGAACCAAAGCGGATAAGTATTTTTATAGTCCATACCTTCTATGGCCAGTTCCAGATTCAACCTCCTCGCCTTGCCAGTCACGGGAATCGGCTGCCGGATATCTCCGACCTCCAGCAATCCCCGTCCGGAAGAAACTATGGGGCACACGCCCTTCCCGGCAACGTGCCCTTGCTCGTCCCTCAACGTCCATGCCAGTTCGGTTCCCTGCAAAGAACGTGCGCCATAATGGGCGACCTTCACCCGGGCCATCAACGTCTCCCCCTCCGTCCAACAGAATTTTTCCGTCAGCAACAAGGGAACCACTTCATTGCAGAATCCCCTCCAACGCTCAGGTGAAACCAGTCCCTTACTGTCCATAAAAGCATCCAAGATACCGACATAAGCCGAACCCTGCCCCGGATAATCCTGCAAATCCAACAACTGGAAACCGGCCAGTCCCTCCGTGCGTAAGTCCATTTCGATGTCGGCCTTGTAAAGTTCGGCTGCCCACCGCCCGGAAGCGAGAAAGAAATCTTCCGCCTGTTCCGACATCCCGGCACGGGCCAGCCTGTCCCTGAAGACTTCCATATTATAAGGGTACAAGACACCCGTGTACTTGGCTATCTCGCGATAATCGGGATACACCTGAAACTGTCCCGTCTCATGGCTCACCACCGGAACGTCCGCCCGCGCTACGGCTCCGGAGAAGTCCATCACCGTATTGGGATAGGTATGGTTGAGATACCCTCCGTCGTACGCATCGGCAAATGAGAACGAGCCACGGACATGCGTGTCGAGGCTCTGCGGCTTTTCACCTCCAATACGGCACGTCACCAAATAGTCCTCACCCGGAAGCTGCCCTTTGAAACCCAAGTAATTATTGGAACCGTAAGCATACAAATGCCGGCAGTCTGCCTGCCGGAAAGTATTGACCAGAGATTGCATGACTTCAAAATCTCCGGACAGCTCATTGCCCAACGCAAACATGACGAAAGAAGCATGATGGCCGTATTCTTGCTGAATGCGCAAACCCTCTTCGCGCAGATACGAAATCAAACGGGTGTTGTCCTTCCCCATCCATCCCCAGAACGGCAGTTCGGCCTGCAAATATATTCCTTCGATGTCGGCGGCTTCAAAGCAGGCTTCGGGCGGACACCAGGAATGGAAACGATAGTGGTTGATGCCGTAAGATTTGGCCACCCGGAAATAATGCCGCCACATCTCCACATCCATGGCCGTATGTCCTGTCAAAGGAAACACACAGGCGTCATGTTTTCCGCGCAGGAAAGTGGTCATACCGTTAATCGCGAAATGCTTTCCCTCCGCACGGAAGTCCCGCAAACCGAAATCGACGAACAGCCGGTCATACCCGGGCAGTTCGACCTCCAACCGGTACAGCGCAGGGTCGTACTCGCTCCACAACAAAGCTTCTTCGCCCAACGGGAAATCGAAGTCGTATTCCGCCTGCCCCTTCTCCAAACCGAACTTAAGCGGACGGACGCGATGCTCTTTCTTCGTATTCCATGCCGTAGCGCGCACTTCCAACTGCATACGGTTCCGGATGTCTTCGGGCGAGACTAGCCTCACTTTCAGCCGGACAGACTTTTTCTCCGCATCCGGATAAACCTGCACACCGGCCAAATGCAACGGTTCTTTCGCTTCCAGGAAAATGTCGCCGATAATGCCGTTCCAATTCGTTTGTGTGGATTCCGTATAGGCATGTGAAGACCCGAGCAACTCCGGCGGCACGGACTCGCCATTGTCCACCCTGACGGCTATTTCATGCCGGCCGGGCGTAAGAAAACGGCTGAGGTCGTACACTTGGCGCACGGAAATGCCGTCCCGGCTTCCGGCTTCCTTGCCGTCCACCCACACGCGAGTGGGCTTCGTACGTTCCAAAGTCAGTGTCACGACTTTATTTTTCCAACTTTCCGGTATGTCCACCACTTTCTTATACCAAGCCTTGCCCACATAAGCGTGCAACCGTGTGAGATAAGTGGTTTCGTCCGTCCTTGCGGGCCGGAATCCTTTCCGGTTCGTGTCTGTCGTTCCCGGAAGCATCACCTCCTCGGCAAACGGTGCTGTGACAAAACCGCTTTCTTCCCCGTTTCCCCTGACATCCAACTTGAATGCCCATTTGCCTTGCAAGTCCATCCGTTGGCGTTGGGGAAACATCACGCACGAAAAAAGCACGACCCACACCCATGCACATATCCTTTTCTTTATCATGTCTTTTTAATGGTTTAGGTTAATCGTAAGACAAAGGTAAGAAAATCCAGACCGTCCCAACGAAAGGACGACCAAAAAAATGAAACCATTTCTTTTGACCGTCCTGTCATGTCCTCACCCTGCGCTTTTTACCGGAAACTCGGAATGTCGGGCACGTAATCCTTAGGCAAGGCTTCCGAAGTCAGTTCTACCCACACGGGTTCATCCCATCCTTCCACGTCGAAGCGTAAACGGATAGTCCCGGCCTTCCGGGTAGACTGCACAATGGCCATGGCACGCCCGAAATACGTCTTGTCTTCATGGGAAGTGAAAGGAGTCTTGCGCCGCAAGTCACTGCTGATGAATCCCACCAAGCGCCCCTCGCCCTCGATGGAGGCTTTCACATGGCGGTCGGCATGCTGCACGAGTGTTCCGTCTTTGTCCAACAACTCCACCTGTACATAACTCAAATCTTGCCCGTCGGCCATCAATTTTCCACGGTCGGCCGTGGCTTTCAGTCTCACGGCATCGCCTGCCGTACGTATTTCATGCACAGCCACCGTATCCGTCCCGTTGATACCCTTAGCCACGAGCGTCCCGCGCCGATAAGGCAGACACCACGTTATCGTATGGTTCGGGTAATCCGCCGTCCGGCGTACGCCCATCTCGTTGCCGTTGTGGAACAGAGCCACACGCTCGCAGTTAGTCGTGGTGTTTACTTCGATGACCAAACCCTCGTAAGCGCGGGGGAAATTCCATATCGCCGCCATGTTCGGCCATTGCCAAAGGTCGCGCCCGTGGTCGATGTCGAGCGCATTGTCGCGCACGGCGATACGCACTATCGGTTCGTCGTTCCACATCGCCCGATGGAAAGCCGCGCGCGGCTTTTCCACCATGCAAATGTCGAAAAGTCCCGCAGGCCAACCGTGGCTCGGCCAACCGGCTTCACCGATGTAGTCCGTACCGGTCCAAAGAAAACCGCCCGCGATAAAATCGTTTTCGGCAATGATGTTCCACGGATTGTTCGTGTCGTAACTACGGATATTCCCTTCCGCCCCGCAGTAATAAGGCAATTCCTCCGTCACCAAGAAGCGACGCTCGGGAAATTTCTTATGGTCGGAAAGCATACGTGCCTCCAGATAATTGTAGCCCACCACATCGGTCACTCCGGAAAACTTCTCGTTATGGCGGTTCTGTGCCGCGAGGCAAACCTGCCGCGACGGTTCGAACTCGTGCACGAAGTCCTGCAACATAGTCGCCCGTCGGCATCCCGTATCCGACCCGTCCCACGCTTCCTGCAATTCATTGCCGATGCTCCATAATACCACACTGGGATGGTTACGGTCGCGCACCAGCATGTTCTTCAGGCCCTCCTGCCACCACGCATCGAAATACTGCGCATAATAGCCGGACTTCCACTTGTCGAACGCCTCGTCAATAACGACAAACCCCATGCGGTCGCAAAGGTCGAGGAACTCCGGCGACGGCTGGTTGTGGCTGCACCGGATGGCATTCACTCCGTACTCCTTACAAATCTCCAATTTGCGTTCCATGGAACGCAAAGGCAGAGCCGTACCTAAAGAGGCATCGTCTTGGTGCAAACAGAAACCTTTCAACTTCAAGGGCTTCCCGTTGAGCAGAAAACCGCGGTCGGAAGTGAACTCGCACGTACGCACGCCGAATACCGTTTCGTAAGTATCGACCAGTTTGCGCCCATCATATACCGTGGTATGCAAAGTATAAAGATAAGGATGTTCCGTGTCCCACAACTGCGGACGGGGATTTCGAGCGTATGCTCTGTGTCAGCCGTCTGCCCGGCAGCCACTTGCAAGGCTTGCTTGCCGGATTGCACGACTGTGCGCCCCTCTCCGTCCGTAATCTGTTGGCGGACGGACAAAGTCTTGATACGCTTCGACTCGTTCGCCACCGACGTGCGGACACGAACCTCCGCCCGTTCCGCCGTCACCACCGGAGTCGTGACGTAAGTCCCGTAGGAGGCCACATGCACCTCGGCTGTTTTCACCAACCAGGCATGGCGGTAAATTCCCGCACCGGTGTACCAACGTGCCACGCTGTCGTGTTCCAACGGATTGTTTACCCGGACAGCCAACACGTTTTCGGCTCCATAATTTAAATAAGGTGTGAGATCGTACTCCTGATAACAGAAACCGTAGGGGCGGAATCCCAAATGCTGCCCGTTCACATACACGTCGCTGCGGCTGTATATGCCGTCGAACAACACGGCGATACGCCTTCCTTTGTCCTTTTTGTCCACCCGGAACGTCTTCCGGTACCAACCGATACCGCCGGGCAAATGCCCGTTGCTTCCGCTCAACTTCGGATCGAAATTCTGCGAGATGCTCCAGTCGTGCGGTAACTGTACGTCCTGCCATCCGGCTTCCGACACTTGCATGCCGGCATTTGCCCGGTCGTCGGCATTCAGGATGAACTTCCAATCGAAATCAAAATTCTCTTTTTCCCTCACACGGTCGTGGGCTGCGGCCATGCATGGCCAAACCACCGCTAACGCCAGTATCCACCGGCTCCATAATCTCTTCTTCATCATACGTTTTCAAGTTTTTCATGATTCTCGCAGCAAAGTTAGGAAAATCCCAAGCAAGGGGCTTTATCGCATGTTACCAATATTTGCCCTGAAAAAGCTTTTTAAAGCTCCATGTTACATGCGCAAAAATATACGTTACACCAAAGAAAAGGATGCTACTTGCGCGAAAGTATTTGCTATCGGGGCGAAAATGCAACAGGCTGAAAATATGTAACTTTGCTTATCATCATGAAAAACGAACGAACCATGGATTTAATCCTGTAAACTTTAAAACAAAAGACACATGAAAAGAATGATTACCCTCTTGTATGTAACGGCCCTCACGGGATGCATACCGCTCTGCGCACAGCGCACGGCCAGCGTAAGCCTCGACCCCGAAACGAAATTCCAAAAAATAGACGGATTCGGAGGCTGCGGAATGAACGGACAATGGGCTGACGTCTATACCCAAGAAAAAGTAGACTTGTTGTGGGGACCGGACGGAATGGGCTATAACATCATGCGTATCCGTATCAACCCCGACGAAAGTAACTGGAAGAGTTACGTGAACGCTGTCAAATGGGCCAAGGCACACGGTGCCACAGTCTTCGCCAGCCCGTGGACACCACCCTACCGTTTCAAAGTCGGTGCCGAACAGACATGGGGAGAATCCTCCAACCACGGGCATATCAACACGGACAGCATCGATTCATACGCCAAATGGTTGGAACGTTACCGACAGTTCATGGAAGACCAAGGAGCGGCCATAGACATCCTGTCCGTCCAAAACGAAAGCGACTACGACCCGGAAGGATACGAAGGTTGCCTCTACACCGTCGACGAAATGACACGCATGGTGACAGCCTTACGCCAACACCTTTCACCGGAATGCAAGGTCATGGCACCGGAATGCTTCGGATGGGACAGCCATAAATACAACCGGGAATTAGTAAAATCAGCTGCCATGCGCAACAGTATCGACATCTGGGGCAACCATATCTACGGCGTAAACGACATGACCTACGTGGACTACGTACGCAGCCTGACGAAGCGCCCCATGTGGATGACTGAATATATATTCGATGAAGACAAGGTGGGTACGTGGGAAAGTGCCTGCGAGTTCCAGGAACAAATAGACAGTTGCATGCGGGCCGGCTTCAGTGCCTACGTTTACTACAATATGATAAACCACATGTTCGGCGACGGGAAAGGAGGTGGCAACGCTTCGGAATTAAGTACTTTCGCCTACGTGTTGGGGCACTATGCCCGATATGCAACCGGAATGACGCGCATTAAATCCTCATTCTCCGACAAAGGAAAAACTCCGGTCAACGGTTCGGCATACGTCAGTGAGAACGGCGACACCCTCAGTCTATTCGTCCTCAACCGTTCTTCCGAACCTGTAAAGTTGAAAGCAAACCTCCCGTTTGAAAGCCGGCAGGTATACGCCGCTCTGACGAACGCCACGCGCAACCGCTTCGTGCAAGACGTTAGTACGCAATATGCGGGAACGGACTCACCGGAAATCGACCTGCTCGGAAACGCTTTCTATACCCTGCAATTTATCCGGACGGAAGCAGAGACACCCGAACCGAGTGAACCTACCGTCATGGAAGCCTACAAGAAAACAAACGAGGTGAACCCACTCAATCCGTACCGTTTCTGTGCCGATCCGACATCCGTCGAATATGAAGGGCGCCTCTATGTGTACGGAACGAACGACCAGCAGGAATTCGACGCAACAGGAGGCCTGACCTCCAACACTTACGGAAAGATCCGTTCCTTGGTCGTGATGTCTACGGAGGATTTGGTAAACTGGACTTACCACGGCACCATAGATATGACGGCCGTCTGCGGACAATGGCTGAACGCTTCGTGGGCACCCTCTATCGTCTCCCGTGAAGAAGCCGACGGAAAAACCCATTTCTATCTATATTTCTCCAATAGCGGAGGAGGCGTAGGCGTCATTACCTCTACTTCTCCTCTGGGGCCGTGGACCGACCCGCTCGGCAAAAGCCTCATTTCCGGCAGCACACCCGGACTCGGCCTTTGCAGTACACCTTTCGACCCGGGTGTCGTCATCGACAACGACGGTACGGGATGGTTGGCCTTCGGCGGCGGAAATCCGAATGCGGAAGGAACGGAACTCATGCCGGGCAATGCCCGTATCGTACGCCTCGGTAAGGATATGATTTCACTCGACAGTGACATCATGCCGATTCCTGCGCCTTATCATTTCGAAGCCAACGAACTGAACGTGATGGGCGGAAAACTGGTCTATTCCTATTGTACCAGTTGGCGCGAACGTACGAACTGGCCTTCATACGGCGGTATCTCTGAAGCTCCTTCGGCATGCAGTATATGTTACATGGTCAGTGATACGCCTCTCGACCCCGAGAGTTGGACATATAAAGGCGAATATTTAGCCAACCCCGGCACATTCGGCTACCCGTACGGTAACAACCATTCACACCTGCAAAAATTCAGTAATGCTTATTACCTTCTTTACCACACGCAAGGATTGGAACAACAAATGGCCATCAACGGAGGTTACCGTAGCATAGCCATGAACAGATGTACCGTGGTGGAACGTTCGCAACGCATCAATGCCGTGACGGCTTCTCCGACCGGCGTTATGCAACTCACGGCCAAACGTGTAGACCCGTTCATCCTCCAACAAGCGGAAAATTTGTGCACGGCAGCCGGAGTGAGTGCCGAAAGCTACGGGAAAACGGGCAATACCCGTATCAGTATCCCACAATCCGGAGGTTGGACCATGGTAAAAGGTGTCATGTTCGGCACGGAGGGCATCAAAAAGTTCACGGCAAACCTGCAAGGGGAAGGCACGTTGGAAATCCGTCTGGACGACATAGAAGCCGAACCCGTGGCCACCCTCGACTTCTCCACACCGGAGGCCACAGAAGTATCCGTCGACTGTCCCATATCTATTACCGGGTCGCATGACGTGTATTTCCTTTTCACGGAAACACGGGGCGAAGTGAAGTTCGACACATGGCAGTTTGCCGGGAAAGGTTCCGATGCCATCACAAATACCGAAATGGAAGACAGAACTCCCGTACGGTATGAATATTACCACCCCAACGGTATGCGTCTTACAGAACAACCCGCCACAGGCATGTATATCCGTAAGACGTATTACAGTGACGGAAGCGTGAAAACCGACAAGAAACTCTCCGAACATTAAAAAAGGAATGCAGATGCAAAAATAACGGGTGCGCCGCTAACGCACCCGTTATTTTTGCACTTAAGAAACCGGAAACGGTATCCGGAAACGAACAGCTTATTTATTCCCCATTACCACAAAAGAACGGGAGAACACCACGTTATAGGTCTTGACCATCCCCTGATAGTCGAACGTTACCACGGCAGTCTCAGCATCCGGGCGTGCTTGCTTGACTTCTACTTTCACGTCCTTATTATCGGAAGATGCCGACACCTTGGGCAAGCGGGAAATCTCGGAAGGAAGCACATATACGACCTCATACGTCTTATAATCGGTTATACCGTTGGCATTGGTAGAACGTACCGGAGTTTTCGGCAATTCAATGGCTTTCCCATCCACCGATATGCTGACGGAAGGCACGACGGGACGGGCTATCTTCTTCTCGACCGAACTGAATCCCAAACCGGTCAGGTCGAAAAGCTCCTCTCCGGCACCGCCCTCGGCCACCAAATAAATAGCATGCTTCCGGCTCAATCCGTCCACATGAGCCGACACATCCACCGTAAACTGTGTGACAGCTTGTGCCGAACCGGCAGGCACTTGGATTTCTCCAATCTTCTTGCCTTTCCACGTAGCGTTGTCCCAAGGCCCGTCCATCCACACGTTCACCTTGAAAGCCTTGGATGTTTTCGGGGTCAGGAAAAGATTGAAAGCGGTCTGATTACCTTTTTTCGTACCTTCGAAAGCTTTCAGACCTAATTGGTCCTTTTTCAAACCTCCGAAACCAAAATATTTATATCCGATGATATTCCCGTTTTTCACACCGGTAATCGGGGCATGGTTGTCCCAAATGTCCCAAGCATCTTGCTGAAGCCGTATGTCCGACAGGTAGCAGGCGATACCGGCGGAATAGTATTGGTAAGGATCAAGCCCGAAGATGTGGAAACCTTCCGACGTGACTTCTGCCCCTTTGTACTCATTGCCCTGCTTGTCCTTGGCTGTCCAAATGCGGTTCTTGGCATAGGGGTCGTAAGCCCGGATGGAGACTTTGCCCCCTTTGGCCACCGGCTTCTCATCCCACTCCACCTGAATCGGGGCAACCATGGCCTGACGCGCAAAACCGAATCCGCGCGGCGGACGGTGATAGAACACGTACCACTGTCCGTTGATTTGTTCGATACTCCCGTGGGTATTATGCCCGGCGTTGGTGGTCTGTAAGCCTGAACCGTCTTGGTTCAATACCGGAGCACGCGAATCGACCAGCACTCCGCCGCTTTTCCAAGGCCCTAACGGGGTATCGGCGTAAGCATAACGCAAAGTAGAATTAGAGTTTCCCAATCCATAATCCGGGCCTGAATAACCGCTGTAAATCGTCACATACTTGTTCCCCACCTTGCGGATGGAAGAAGCCTCGAAGAAGTTGAACGCTTTGGGATCCTGTCCTTCAAAGAGGCACGGATACTCAGTACCTTCCGGATCACGAATGCCTCCCTGCGGTGTCCCGGCCGGCATGAAATACGGTATCAGTTCCGTGCCCGGACGGACGGAATACATCGTATTAGGATCGAGTTGGGCCGCAGACGAACGCTGGAAGCCCCAGTAACCGTACGCCCTGAAACCAATATCGTAGTCAGGGTCGTTCTTGTCGGTAATCTGCTCCACATAAATCGAAGGGTCGAAACCCAAGATACTGCCCGGAAGGGTCTTCGTGCCATCGGCATTCAGATTCACGGGCGTAAAAGGCCCGTCGGGACGACTCCCTTTGGCTACCATCGCTTCACGGTTCCTTCCCCGGCTATGCGGATACAAATAATATTCTTTCGTCCCGTCCCGGCGACGTACTTCCACCAAATCGGGCGCATACATCACGTCCCACTGTCCTTCGATGGGATAAGTGAAGATAGGGCCTTCATCGCGCCAACTCGACAAATCCTCTACGGGTGCTGACCACATCCGGATATCCGCACCGCAATAGCTCGTCATCCGCAAATCGTGGGAGCCGATGATGTAAGCGCGGTATTTTCCGGGGTTGTCCGGATCTTCAAACACACGGGGTTCACCGTCCGGCAAATGTTCCCACAGCGGAAGATAAGGGTTTCCGGCACCATGGAACACGTACTCCGCCTGTTGCGGCTGCTCCGCCGCCGTCAATCCGCACGTGACGGAAGAGAAAGCCGCTGCAAACAGGCAGGCAGCCACTCCCCCACTTTTAAAAATCATCTTCATTTTTTCCATTTCTTCTATTTTGTTTTTTCGTTTAAGGGAAAGAGACAGGACGATATCCAAACTCGTCCCTTCCCTTTCCCTTTGGATTTATTTTTTCAGTATTTTCTCTACTTTCACCGTGCCGTCTGTCAAGTGGCTGCGACGGATGATGACACCCTTCGACACGTCGCCTGGACGAATTCTGCGTCCGGCCACGTCGAAATACTCTTCATATTTCACAGTAGCCGGGCTATCCACTGACAGGATCCCATCGGCCACTCCCTCATCGTACGTGATTCCCTCGAAAGCAATGTCGTCGATGAGGAAATTATTCGTAGAAGCAGCCAAGCCCCATACGAACTGCGTGGCTCCTTGCAGAAATTCTCCCCCTTCGTCGGTGGTAGAAGTTCCGAGTTTCCAATTCTCTCCATCGGTGGAGTACTCTATTTTCAAGGTAACCTTGGAAGCTCCCGAAACAGAAGCCCGATACCAGATGCTTTTCCCCGAAATAGCCTGTAAAGATACGCTCGCGCTGTTGAACATGTTTAATTGTTTGGAAGCCGTGGACTTGTAAATGCGGAAATCGGTAACCGTACCGTGATTATACACATTCATATAATAACCAGCCATGATACCCGGAGTATAACCTTGACTGGCGTTCCCTATCGTGAGCGTATCACCACGGAGAATAACCCCGTTCTTGTAATCGCCTGATGAAGTCAAGATTTGACGCCACATCACACTGTAATCCGTGCTCTTTCGCGTAAACTTATCCAAATTCAAGACACCTGTACCGTTGGCACTCGGTGCGGAATACGCCCGCAACATCTTGCTTGCCCGGCTTTCTGTATCCGTATATTTCGACACGCCCGCAGTACAAAGGTTACCAGTGCCACGGGTAATCCCTTCGGCCGGCGGGTTGGAAGCTCCGGAAGAGACAGCATCGTCCTCGAAATCATAGAAAGTGGAATACGTTCCCGGTGTCACACTTCCTTTCAGGTTCACCGTACGTACATCCAAATAAGATGTAGCGATGGTAATCGCATCCTCATAGTCATCGACAGCCATCTCCGGCTTCAAACGGACGAATACGCGCACCGTACCGTTCACGTCTGCCAAACGTTCAGCCCCAATGACCAATGCATCGGTATATTCACCCAAGGAATCGAGTGAAAGTTCAAAAGCCCGGCCTGCCATGGAGAGGCTCACGTCCTCCAACAAATCCGTTCCGCTGATATCCAAACTGCGGATGACCGCATTTGTCCCCCCATAAGTCATGTTGATGTCTTCCATATCGGTCTGGGACACCATAAGCCCGGTATTATAAAACCTTATATCGTCCACCGTCATAGATGCTTCCCAACAAAGGCGCGTTTCACCGGATGCGAAAGTGGCATCTTCGACAGAAATCATATTCTGCCACTGTTTGCCGTCCGTAGAACCGTCAAAGTACAATTTTGTACCATGCAGAGTTGCACGGAAATAGGCCATTCCATCGGCCTTATCACCTTCACCCAACGTCCTTCCGAGTTTCAGAATACCATTCTCGTCTTTTTCCATCATAGCTACAGAAACCTTGTCTCCTTGCGTACGGAACAAGTAACCACCGCGAAGCAACATGCCCGCATCGCCTTCCAACTGATGCCAAGACAC
>ERZ1673739.2328-NODE-2328-length-16417-cov-3.896834_pt1 | contig 16417 bp, 10 predicted proteins | sample MGYA00580210_ERZ1673739 | MGnify/ENA primary metagenome ERZ1673739 (study PRJEB41218, sample SAMN15661749) | gut metagenome | host: Homo sapiens | place: Canada: London | collected 2015-08-20/2019-03-30 | study: EMG produced TPA metagenomics assembly of...
CAAACTGTTCAACCAGGGTATGATCACCGGTAAAAACGGTATCAAGATGAGTAAGTCCAAAGGAAATGTCATTTCTCCGGATGATCTGGTACGCGATTACGGCTGTGATTCTCTGAGAATGTACGAACTGTTTGTAGGTCCGCCGGAACTGGATGCAGAGTGGGATGACCGCGGTATCGAAGGTGTATACCGTTTCCTGTCCCGTTTCTGGAACCTGGTTATGGACAACAAAGATAAAAATATCAAAGCAAGCAAAGAAATGATCAAAGCACGCCATAAGATGATCCACATGATCACAACCCGTCTGGAGGGCTTCAGTCTGAATACGGTTATTTCCGGTTTCATGGAGTGCAACAACAACCTGATCGCGATCGCCAAGAAAGAAGGCGGCATGGACAAAGAGACTCTGGAAGCAGCCGTTCTGCTTCTGGCACCATTTGCACCGCATATGGGAGAAGAGCTCTGGGAGGAACTGGGTCATACGGATTCTGTATTCCACCACGAATGGCCGGCTCATGATGAAGAAGCAATGAAAGATGACGAAGTCGAAATTCCGGTGCAGGTAAATGGAAAGACAAAAGCAGTCATCTCCATTCCGGTTGACATCAGCAAAGAAGATGCGATCGCAAAAGCAAAAGAAGTTCTCGGTGACAAACTTTCCGGAAACATTATCAAAGAGATCTATGTTCCGAAGAAGATTGTAAACATCGTAGCAAAATAAAACATTTGCACAGCTGTTTTTACAGCATAGATTTTGGATATGAAAAATAAAAAGAAACATTTTATAACAGCCATTCTGGCAACGTTGTTTCTGATACTGGTTTTATACCTGATTTTTCATGATTCCTTAGGTGAAATCAAAACCCAGCTTTTCCAGGCAGACAAAAAAGCTCTGTTGATCCTTGTGATCTTCGGCAATCTTTATGTACTGCTGGATGGCTGGGTACTTCATTATATGATTGTGAAAAACCTTGAAAAATGTACCTTTTGGCAGGCCATCCGCCTGGCATATATGGTGGTGTTTTTTAATGTTACGACCTTTGCGGCGGGGACGAAACCGGCCCAGATCTATGATCTGTATCAGGAAAGCCAGATCAAACCAGGGAAATCATTTGGAATCCTGACGATGGAGTATGTATCACATAAGCTGACGATTGTACTCTATGCAGCAGTGATGCTTTGTTTTTTTCATACGGTTCTTTTTCAGGTTTCGGGATTGGAGAAAAATTATCTGCTGACAGGATTCGGGGTCAGCTTTGCTATACTGCTCTTTCTGACCATGTTCTGCATCAATCAGAAGTTTGCACCGTGGCTGCTTCGCTGCAGCGATCATATCAAAAAAGAAAAAATCAAAGAAAAGGCAAAAGCCGGAATTGCACAGATGGAAGATTTTTCCAGAGTCGGGAGTGTGGTAATCAAAGATAAACAGCAGTGGATAGGACTGATTTTTCGAAATGCAGTAAAAATGACCTGTCTGTATGCACTTCCTGCGGTTGCCATCTTTGCAGTTACCGGAGAAAGGCTGCCACTTTCTGTTCTGGAATGTCTGGCTTTTTCATCCGTCATGCAGCTGCTGATCGGAGTGATCCCAAGTTCCGGCGGCACAGGTTCGACGGAACTGGTCTTTCTGATGCTGTTTGGCTCTATGACAGAAAAGTCCGTCTGCGGTGCAGCAATGATCCTGTATCGCATGGCAACGTATTATCTGCCGTTTCTGATCAGTATTCCGTTACTGTTTTTTGGAAAAAGAAGCACCGAGGCATAGTAGTTATGCAGCAGTGCTTCTTTTTTTGCGTTATTTTTCTTTTACCTGTCGGATACCGCTGATATCAGAATCGATCACCATGGAATAATTGGTGTGATAGATCACAAACCCCGGTTTTCCGCCGTTTACTTTTTTCACCTGTTTTTTCTCAACATAGTCAACCTCCACCTTGTCTGCACCGCGGTGGCTGGAATACCAGGCAGCCAGCCTTGCGGCTTCTTCAAAGGTACGGTCCGGCGGCAGCCCCTGACCTGCTTTCACAATGACATGCGATCCCGGGGCACCTTTTGCATGGAACCACCAGTCATTTCCGGTGGCAAATTTAAAGGTCAGTTCTTCGTTCTGATAATTATTTTTTCCGACATAGATATCATAACCATCCGAAGAAAGATAGTGGAACGGTTTTGATGTGATCTTCACACGCTTTCCGGTGTATTTCCGGCGGATGTAGCCGTACTGTGTCAGTTCTTCTTTGACCTGTACCAGATCTTCTTCATTCAGGGCAATATCAAGAGCTGTGGAAATTGATTCCAGATGCTGGATCTCTTCTTTTGTCTCTTTGATCAGATGTTCCAGTGCCTCGTAGGTACGTTTCAGTTTTCCGTAACGGTCGAAATATTTTTTGGCATTTTCCTGTGCAGTCAGTGTCGGATCGAGCGGTATTTTTACCGTTTCACCGGTGTAATAGTTCACTGCGGAAAGTTCCCTGCTTCCAGGTACTGCTTCATATCCATACGTGTTTAAAAGTTCTCCGTAAATGCGGAATTTATCGCGTTTTTCCGTGTCCTTTAACTGTTTTTTCTGAAGATCGTATTTTTTACGGCTGCGATCAAGTGCCGTTTGGACGATACGGCGAAGATCGGAAGATTTCTGGCGGATGCGTGTGATCGTATTCTTTTCCGCATAATACCTTTCCAGGACTTCTGACATCGTATCATAAGTTTCCGTGTGCATGTCCTGATACTGGGTAAGCAAAAAGGCTGCATATTCCAGCGGAACTTTTCCGTCATAGACAATATTCGGCATAAAAGCATGGGTTTCAAGATCCTCCATCATCCGTTTCAGGGTATGGAAAAGGTGGATCTGCTCGATCTCCTGAAAAGAATTTGCACTCTGATCCGACTCCAGGTTGCTGCGGTGGCAGAGTTCTTCGGCAATCAGCGGACTGATACCGGTCAGAGTTGTATAGATCGCCTTTGAGAGCGGCATCGGCTTCTGGCAGACACTGCTGAAAAATTCTTCTTCTGTGATCGTCTGTGGATCGTACTTATGTTGCGTTTCCGGGATAAAATACATCCGCCCCGGAAGGACTTCACGCACGGAGCTGACCTGTGCGGAGACATGTTTGATGGAGTCCAGGATCATGCCGTCCTCCTGGCAGAAAATAATATTGCTGTGCTTGCCCATCAGCTCGATGATCAGAAGCTTGCGGCAGATATCACCCAGTTCATTTAAATGCTCAATCTCCATATTTAAGATACGTTCCATGCCAGGCTGCCAGATCCTGAGGATGCGTCCGCTTCCGATATGCTTACGCAGCAGCATACAGAAATTCGGGGCAGTCATAGGACCGGTCTTGTTCTGATCTGTCAGATAGACCAGCGGAAGGCTCGCACTGGCAGAAACAAGAAGACGGTATTGTTTACGGTTATTTTTTATAGTAAGCATCAGCTCATCTTTTTCCGGCTGTGCGATTTTGTTGATTTTTCCGCCTGCAAGAGCATGATTCAGTTCCCATGCCATGCAGGAGATGACAGTTCCGTCAAGTGCCATATCAATTTCCTCACTTTCTGAATATTAAGACGTTTGAGTCAAAAGATGCCGTACGGATCCTAAAGCCATAAACCGCTCCTGTGCAAGCACATTGATGTTTCTGACTTTTGATCCCGACATTTTTTACTATCATAACATTTTATCGGGAGAAGAACAATATTTCTTTGGAAAAGCTTGCTATACCATGACAGCATATGTTAAAATCAGACAAATCCTTTGTGCTTTTGAAGAGGGAAAAGTGACAAAGAAAACAAAAACAGGAGGATATTTTTATATGAAAAAGAAAAAGTGGGAACTGGCTGCCATGACAGCTGTAACAGCTTTTCTGATGCTTGGAACAAAAGCAGAAGCGATGGATGATACCTATCGTATGCCTCAGCTTTCCGGTGTCACAAAAACCTGGGTTTATCAGGGAGAAACTTCTGATCAGAACTGGGAGCGTATGCTTGCGGATGACCAGGAGGACGGCGATCTTACGTCCGTGATCAAAAGCAGCGGAAGTGTCAATACGTCCAAAACAGGAACTTATGTGCTCTCCCGAAGTGTAACCGATTCGGATCAGCATACTGCTGCACTCGATACGCAGGTTACGGTGCTGGATAGAAATGCATCTGAAGAAGAGAAAAGCATTCAGCGTATTTTGTATACACTTCCGGATGCATCACATCTGACCGGCATCAGTTTCAACCGTGGCTATTACCATGACCGGCAGAATCTCGGACTGTGGATGCCGCATGGAAGCAGTCTTCAGATCCGTATCGTCAATGCAGAGGAATTTCAGCAGGATCTTACCGTTCAGTTTAAAAACGATGATTCGCAGACAGAGTCTTCCGCGACCATTCCAAAAGATGGCAGCTGGGTGACTTTATCCAATACGTTCACCGGTGATAATGGAGAAGAAAGTGCCGACAGCGTGCCGTTTATCACAACACCGAAAAATACGGCCGTTCAGCCGGTTATCGAATACCGATGGACCGACGATCTGAAAGAAATCCCATATTATCGCTACGGAGATTCCCAGCAGGCATTTTTTGATTCCTGGGAGGAAAGCCAGGCACCATTTGCGATCATAGAGGGAAGTGCCGCAACGTTCCTTGTTCCGATCTGTGATAAGAATAACATTCTGAACTCTTCCTATGGCAACAAAAAAGAAGTTTACCGTTTTAAAACACTGGATGAGATGCTGGACTGGTATGCATCCTTTGTAAAACAGTACGATGCTTATTCCGGTCTTGACTATTATGCAAAAGATCCATGGAATCAGGATATCCGTGCAAAATTTTTCATCAAAGCAAATGCCCATGGGGCAGGGCAGGCTTATTATACAACCGACCACAGTGCTTATAATGGAAAAAGTCTTGAGACATACCTAGTGCGGGACTGGCTTTCTCTTCATGAATTTGGTCATGGATACGAGGGTGCGATCGCTTCTCAGGAAAATCCTTTTGTGGAAACGACCAACAATATTCTGGGCTATTATTTTGAGCCGACTTATCGCCCGGCTGAGGATTTTGGCTGGCTGCTCGGTGATTTTTCCGGCACAAAAAGTGAACGTTATGCACAGCTTGGAAACCGCATGAAAGAAAGCCTTGCTTCCAGCAATACGTTTGCCGATATTGTATCCGATCCATGGCATTACAACGTAAGCCTTTATATGTTTACCAACCTCATGGACAAACTCGGTCCGCAGCAGGCTGTTTCCGCAATGCATTCTCATTACCGGGAAGTTTATTATAAAACCGGCAAAAAAATGGGATCATCCGACGCCCTTGCGGAAAGTCTGGACAGCCTGGATTATAACGTGCTTCCTTACTTTGCATCCTGGCATATCCTCCCGTCAGGAAGGATTGCCGATCAGGTCTATGCGATGGACAAGCCGATGATCTATTATCTCAAGGAACTGATCCCGGACGATGCTGCGTGTGAGAAAACAAGGGCAGCACTTGGACTGGACGGCATCTACAGTCTAGTAAGCACCGATGACCTGGCAGATACCGGATATACCAGCAAAGTCCGTTTGAATATTCAGATCGATGATCTGACACAGATCAAAGGCAAAACAATCCGGATCAAAAACGGCAGCAAGATTGTAAAAGAAGTGATTGTTTCTTCAGGTGAAATACAGCTGGAACTTCCGGTCGGTATCTATGAGCTTGAGATGCCGCTGCCAAAGGCAACCGCTTATCAGTACGATAACGAATATTTGATCGCATCCGCCGGAAACGTATCAAAAACAGTCTCCTATACCAGACAAACCGGAAATCCGCTGGCAGACGATATGCAGATCCAGATGCTTGGCCTTGGGGATGCATCCGTAGCATCCGTCAAGATTGATACAAACATGCAAAAACTGACCTGGATGGTGAATAGTACCACACCGCATTTTTATCTGGATGGTACTTACATCAGCATCCGGGTACTTGATCCGGATGGAAATGAGCTTTTGAACCAGGCTTTGCAGGCGAATGAAAAATCAGATGGCGGAAACTTTGAGGTCGATTTTAAAACAGGTTCCACGCTGATTCTCTATCACCGAGAGGCAAGAGGAAGACAGCGTTTTGTAAGTTCCTACACCGGCGAGTCTTTAGAAGAATATCAGCTTGCAGCAGCTGAGCAGACTGCCACTTACCGTATGACAGACAAAGGCCTGATGCAGGACGACTGGAGCAAAGAAAAACAGATGCAGGTTTATCTGCAAAGTTTAGAACAGTATTCTGCCTTTCTGATGAGCCATATCACAAAGGCTGAGATCGCCGATTCAGAAAAATATCATAATGAAAAGACAACACTTTTGCTTGCATATGAAAAACTGGATCAGGCAGCAGCAGACAATTATCGGAACAGCTACGGTATTCTGATCGGACAGAAACCGGAAGTGTCTTATGGTTACACACAGATCGCACCGGAGCATTTAAAAGGAAGTGCTGACAGTGAACATCCGGGAGAAGAGGCTTCTCTGGCCGTTGACGGAAAAAAAGATACTATATGGCACAGCAATTATGGAAACGGCACAAAAGCAGATATTGCCGGCAATAAAAACAATACCTACACCATTCTTCTGGATCAAAAGACGGATATCGGAAAACTGACTTACCTTCCAAGACAGACCGGAAATAATAACGGAATTATTTTGAAATATGAACTTTCCTACAGTCAGACAGAAGATGGTGATGATTTCCAGATCATCCCTCTGGCAGACAATACCTGGGCAAATAACCGGACAGAAAAAAGTGTTTCTCTGGATCTTGCAGATGTAAGAAGAATCCGCATCCGTGCACTTTCCACGGCCGGAACCCCTGCAGATACCTATATTTCCGCAGCTCAGTTTTCTCTTTATGAAAAATACAGTATCTACGACAAACATACGTATCTCAGTGATCTTTATCAGACGCCTGACGAAAATGGAAACACGGTAAAAGAAAACGCAAATGCCGACGGGACAGCGATTACACTGAAAACAAACGAAAAAGAACGAACCTTTGAAAAAGGAATCGGCATGAGATCCGGTGATACTGCTGTCTGGGATATCTCAGGGCTGAACAGCGATACACTCTCCTTATGGATCGGTATGAATAAAAAAGGAACTTCTGATGCATCAGTACAGATTTACGGTGACGGAACGTTGCTTTACACTTCTGTTCCATTTAATGGAAGTGACAATGCCATTTCCGTTTATCTGGATATCACCGGCGTAAAGATTTTAAAATTCTGTGCAGACGGCAAAAACGGATCAGAACAGATCGCTCTTGCAGATGTCATGCTTGAAAATCAGAAAGACAAAGAAACCCTGAATTTAAAAGTCGGGGATCAGGCAGTGTTTCTTCGAAACACTTCCCTTACACCGGAAGACCGCGGAAAAGCAACGTTTGTCAGCAGTGATCCTTCCGTGGCAACGGTAAATGAAAGGGGTGTTGTGACCGCACACAGTGCCGGAAGTGCAACGATCCAGGTAAAATTTGGCAGCAATGAGACAGTTGTATGCAAAGTAACTGTAACAGAAAAGCCAAAGAGAAAGGAACCGGAAACACCGGATACGGAAAACAGGATACCTTCTGTATCTGACAGACCGGAAACACCGGAAAGCGGCAACACCAGACCATCGCAAAAGATTCCCTCTGTTGGCAGTGTGAAAAAATTAAATGGTGTCCACTATACTGTTACAAAAACTTCCGCAAAAGGCGGAACGGCGGAAGTAACGAAAATAACCGGCAAAAAACGCAAGATTACCATTGCATCCGAAGTGAAGATCAACGGATTTTCTTTCAAAGTTACTTCCGTCCGGAAAAATGCCGCTAAAAACAACAAAAAGATCAGCACTCTGACTATTGGAAAAAATATCATTTCCATCGGTGCAAACAGTTTTTCCGGATGCAAAAATTTAAAGAATATTACACTTAAAGGAACAAAATCCATAAAAATCAAAGCAAAAGCACTGGCAGGTACTTCCAGAAAGATAAAGATAACCGTACCCAAAAAAATTTCTGCAAGGACATTGAAAAAACTGAAAAAGAATCTGCAAAAAGCCGGGATCAGCAAAAAAGCTGTTTATCAAAAGAAATGATCCGTATAGTACAAAAAGAAAAAGAAATACGGTCAAAGCTTGACGGAAAAGTCAAAAATATGCTATGCTTATCCAAGAATAGTTTGTGCATATTAAACAAAAACCGTTTTGAATTATGCAAAACTATTTTTCTGGTATTGTCTATTTTCTAAAGAAGGGAGAATGAAAATGAAAACAAGACATAAAATCATGAGTTTCTTGCTTTCAGGTTCTATGGTATTCAGCCTGTTGCCGGCATCGGCAATTGGTACAGTAAAGGCAGCTTCTGTGAATTATGCACTGACTGCAACAGCAACCGCATCTGGAAGTGAAACATCGGCATTTGGTCCGGAAAAGGCAAAAGACGGAGATACAACAACAAAAACTTCCCGCTGGGCAAGTGAAGAACGTGATGCAAGTGAGAGCAATCCACACTGGCTGGCCATGGATCTTGGTGAAGTCAAGACTGTAAACAGTGTTATCATCACCTGGGAGAGACGAAATCCAACCAATTATGCAATCGAAACTTCCGAAGACGGAAGCACATGGAAAGCGGTAAAAACTTTTACTTCTGCTCCTGCGGAAAAAAAGCAGATCATCAATCTGGATAATCCGGTGCAGACCAGATATATCCGTGTCCGCATCAATACGTTTAACCCAACCGCAGAAGGCATTACCTGGAAAACAGTTTCCATCTATGAATTTGAAGTTTATGGGGAAAAACAGAGCAGCGGAAGTGAAGTCTGGGATGCTCTGAACAATCTGACTGTAAAAGCAGGAGACAAAAAGTTGAATCTTCCGACCGTAGAGGGTGGAAAAGTAGAAGCCTATGCAGACTATGAACAGATCATCGACACAGACGGAACCATTTATCAGCCTCTGGAAGATAAGACCGTTTCTGTTGAATTTAAAGTTACCGATCAGAACAACAAGGTAACAAAAAAAGAGATTGCAATTACCGTTCCTGGAACGCATACAGCGACCGCAGATGAGAATGCAAAACCTGCCGTTCTTCCGGAACTGGCAGAGTGGGCAGGTGCTACCGGCAATTTCACCATCTCGAAAAACTCACGCATCGTGATCAATGCTGCTGACAAAGATACACTTTCTTCCATGGCAGAAGCATTTGCAGCAGATTATAAAGACATTGTCGGAAACGATATTTCCGTTGTATATGGAAGTGAAAGCGATGTGAAAGCAGGAGATTTTTATTTTGCATTGACAGCAAAAGGAAAAGGCCTGAAAGACGAAGGTTATCTCTCACAGATCGGAGATTCCATCAAAACAGAATCCGAGACTGCAACAGGTGCTTACTGGGCAACCAGAACCTTCCTGCAGATTCTGAAGCAGAACAAAACAACGATCCCGAAAGGAACAACCAGAGACTATCCAAAATACAAAGTCAGAGGTGTGATCCTGGATGTCGGACGAAAAGCAACCGAACTTCAGACCGTAAAAGATGTTGCGGCAACAATGTCCTGGTACAAGATGAATGACTTACAGGTACATCTGAATGATAACCTGATCTTCCTTGAGGACTACTGGGATACCAATGCGGAGACTACGATGCAGAACAGCTTTACAAAGGCCTACGCTGCTTTCCGTCTGGAATCTTCTGTAAAAAATGATGAAGGTAAAACTGCGACAGCAACCGATCTGTATTATACAAAAGATCAGTTCCGCAGCCTGATCAAAGATTCCAGAACGATCGGTGTCAATATCGTTCCGGAAATCGATGTACCGGCACACGCACTGGCATTTACAAAAACATTCCAGAACTGTGCTTTAAAGAAAATGAATTCCAGCAATTGGAAACGTCCACTGACAGATCATCTGGATCTTTCCAAACCGGAATCCACGCAGCTGGCAAAAAATATCTTCTCCGATTATATTGATGGAGAAAATCCTGTTTTCGATGAACAGACAACCGTACATATCGGTGCGGATGAGTACGAAGACGATGCAACCCTGTACCGCAATTTTGTAAATGAAATGGATGATTATATGAAGTCCAAAAACCGAAAAATGCGTATGTGGGGCGGTCTTACCAGAATCAAGTCTGATACAGAAGTCCGCGGCGATGGTGTGGAGATCAATGTATGGAGCAAAGACTGGGCAGATCCTACGGAAATGTACAATCTTGGCTTTGAACTGATCAACTCTCTGGACTCCAATGTATATATCGTTCCGGCAGCAGGATACTATGCAGATTATCTGAATGCTGCAAGCCTCTATGCAAACTGGAAACCGAATGTATTTAAAAGCGGTAATTTAAATACAACGATTCCGGCCGGTGATCCGCAGATGATCGGTGGTGCTTACGCACTGTGGAATGACTCCATCGATACCAGAGGAAACGGTGTCACAGACTATGATGTCTTTGACCGTATCTACCAGCCGATGTCTGCACTGAGTGAAAAACTCTGGGGCGAAGGCACAAAGACATACAACGAAGTAAAAGCAACCACTGCAAAAGTTTCCACTGCTCCGAACACCAATCCGTATCATGAAATTGAAAGTGCGGGAAGTACTTACGCAGAATACAATTTTAACAAAGAAGACGGAAGTGATGCTTCCAAGAACAAATACAATGCAGTGTCTGCTGAACATGCAACTTACACAGAAGGAAAAGTCGGCAAAGCCCTGTCTATGGAAAGTGATACCTGCATTGAAACACCGCTTGACAAATCTCCGGCAGGAACCAGCCTTTCCTTCTGGGTGAAAAAGGCAGCAGGAGGATCCTCTGATGAACAGGTTCTGTTTGAAGGTTCTTCCACACTTGGTGATTACACGATCAAAGCCGTTCAGAAGAATACCGGAAAAGTCGGATATTCCAGAGAAGGTTATGATTATTCCTTTGACTATACACTTCCGGAAGACGAATGGGTACATCTGACGATCAAAGGCTATAAAGACAAAGCAGAACTGTATGTAAACGATTCTGATACAGCTATTCCGGCTGTTATGGATACTGCAACAAAGCTTGGTACACAGTACCGTCTTGCAACATTAAACATCCCGATCAAATACATCGGAAGCACGACTGGAAACAGTTTCAATGGTCTGATCGATGAAATCGAACTGACAAACGATCAGGATGACAGCATCATCCCTACAACGGATTTCAGCTTCACCTGTGATAACGAGCAGAATCCGGCAGAGGGCAGCGACGGTCCGATCTCCAATGCATTTGACGGAGATACCAGCACCTTATGGCACAGCCAGTACTCACCATCCATAAAAGCACTTCCGGCAACGTTTACCGTAGATATGGGCAAAGAATATAAGATCAACAAACTGACTTATGTTCCAAGACAGTCCGGCGGAGCAAACGGATATATCACAAGCTATGATTTGTATGTCAAGAAAGCAGAAAGTGATGACTGGACACAGGTTGTAACAGATGGTGTATGGGCATCTGATACAAAAGAAAAGACCGCAAAATTCAACACAGTTGATGCAAGATATATCAAATTTGTTGCAAAAGAGGGAAGCAATGGTTTTGCTACTGCAAGCGAATTCCATATCCATCAGGTTCTGAATGAAGAAGAACAGGAAGTAACAAAAGCTCAGGAAGCACTGAATGAAGCGGTAAATGACAGCAGCATAAAAGGTATTTATGAAGCAGGAAATGCAGACGGAACGTATACAAGTGCAAGCTGGACAGCATTCAAGGAAGCATACGAAGCAGCAAAAGCACCATCTGAAGGAGCAAGTGCAGAAGAACTGAAGACACTGCTGACAAATCTCCAGAGTGCAAAAGCTGGTCTGAAAAATGCAGCCGTAGAATCAGCAAAAGAAACACTGAAAGCAGAAGTAGATAAAGCAGAGAATAAGAATATCTATGAAGCTGGTAATGCAGACGGTACTTACACAAAAGACAGCTGGACAGCGTTCAAAGAAGCATACGAAGCAGCAAAAGCACCATCTGAAGGAGCAAGTGCAGAAGAACTGAAGACACTGCTGACAAATCTCCAGAGTGCAAAAGCTGGTCTGAAAAAAGCAGAAAGCGAAACAAACCCGACTGAGAAACCGACTGAGAAACCAACCGAGAAACAGCCTGTCGAAGAAACCGAAGCACCACAGAAAGCAAATAAGACCGTCAGAAAGAATGTGACTTACCGTGTTCTGGATGCTAAGAAAAAAACAGCCGTTGTTGTTGGTGTTGGAGGTAAAAAAGGGAAAAACGTTACTTCTGTATCCATCGCAAAAACAGTGAAGATCAATGGCGTTACCTATAAAGTAACCAAGATTGGCAAAAACGCATTCAAAGGCTGCAAGTATCTGAAGAAAATTACAATCGGAAGTAATGTGAAGAAGATTGAAAAAGGTGCATTTGCAAACTGCCGAAAACTTGCAAGTATCAATATGAAAAAGGCAAATGGAATCACATCCATCGGAAGCAAGGCCTTCAGCAAGATCAATGCAAAAGCAAAAGTGAGCGTACCTTCCAAAAAACTTTCCAAATATACAAGAATGCTGAAAAAAGCTGGACTTCCAAAGAAAGCGGTTATTAAAAAATAGAAATATGCTTTAAAAGCATATCTTCCGGAAAAAGAGACGGAGAGAACAAAATCTGTTTTCTCCGTCTTATTTTTCTTTGTTTTTCGGTTGACGCTTCCGACGCTTTCGACTATAATAAAAATAGTATGGCTTTCTATGCCGCAATTTTGAAAGAAAAGAGCGAATATAATTATGATAAAAAGTATGACAGGCTTTGGAAGATATGAAAATCACCAGGGCGACCGCAAGTTTACGGTTGAGATGAAGTCCGTCAACCACCGCTATTTTGATTCCAACATCAAAATGCCGAAAAAACTCAGTATTTTTGAATCTGCTATTCGAAATCTTCTCAAAGAATATATACAGCGTGGAAAAGTTGATATTTTTATTACTTATGAGGATTTCACAGAAACCAATGTGTCTTTGAAATACAACGAGAACATTGCAGCAGAGTATGTAAAATATTATCAGCAGCTTTCGGAAAAATTTGATCTGCCAAATGATATCCGTGCCTCCGTGATCGGACGCAGTCCGGAAGTTTTCACAATGGAAGAGCAGCCGGTAGATGAACAGGAGATCTGGGCAGTCCTTGAAACAGCACTTCGTGGGGCATGCGAGCAGTTTGTAGAATCCCGCATTCGGGAAGGAGAAAATCTGAAGCTGGATCTGATTGAAAAACTGGACGGTATGCTTACCGATGTGGCAGCGATTGAAAAGCGTTCCCCGGAAATTCTTCAGGCATATCGCACCAAACTGACTGAAAAAGTAAAAGAACTGCTTCGTGACACACAGCTCGAGGAGAGCCGTATCGCAACAGAAGTGATTCTTTATGCAGACAAAATCTGCACGGATGAAGAAACGGTTCGTCTGCACAGCCATATCGAGAGCATGAAACAGACACTGCAAACCGGCGGAAGCATCGGCAGAAAACTGGACTTTATAGCCCAGGAAATGAACCGGGAGGCAAATACTATTTTGTCCAAGGCAAACGACCTGGAAACTTCCAATCTTGCGATCAATCTGAAAACAGAGATTGAAAAAGTAAGAGAGCAGATCCAGAATATAGAATAGGGGGGATACGATTGTCAGGATTGATCAATATCGGGTTTGGCAATGCAGTCAATACCGCCAAAGTCGTGGCAGTCATCAACCCGGATGCAGCACCGGTCAAACGTCTGGTGTCCCATGCAAGAGAAGAGGGACGCATCATTGATGCCACACAGGGAAGACGTACCAAGGCTGTGATCATCACGCAGGAAGACCATATCATTCTGTCGGCACTGCAGCCGGACACGATCGCAAAACGTTTTTCACAAAAAGATGCATTTCAGGAACGAGAGGCTCAAGGAGGCAGTTTATGAATAAAAAAGGCATTCTGATTATTTTATCCGGATTTTCCGGAGTAGGAAAAGGAACCGTTGTCAGACGTCTTCTTTCCGATTACGATAATTACGCACTTTCCATTTCCGCAACAACACGAAAACCACGTGAAGGAGAAGAAGATGGGGTGTCGTATTTTTTCAAGAGCAAAGAAGAGTTTGAACAGATGATAAAAGAAGACTCTTTTATCGAACATGCCAGATATGTTGAAAATTACTATGGTACGCCAAAAGCATATGTACAGGAACAGTTAGATGCCGGAAAAGATGTGATTCTGGAGATTGAGATCCAGGGGGCTTTAAAAGTAAAAGAAAAATACCCGGATGCTCTGATGCTGTTTCTGGTTCCGCCGGATGCACAGACTTTAAAGGAACGTCTGGTTGGCCGTGGCACGGAAACAGCCGATATCATCCATGACCGTCTGGAACGTGCAGCACAGGAAGCCCAGGAAATGGGCTCTTATGAATACATTATTGTAAATGATGATCTGGATACCTGTGTGAAACAGGTGCACGAATTGATACAGAGTGCACACTGTAAGAAATCCCACAATACAGCATTTATCAAAGAACTGCAGCAGGATATGAACTGCTTTTTGAAAGGAGAATGATTTTATGTTACATCCATCTTACACAGACTTAATGAAAGTTGCAAACAGTGAGGTAAATGAAGGCGAAACACCTGTCGTAAACAGCCGCTATTCTATCGTAATGGCAACGGCAAAACGTGCCAGAGAACTGATCGACGGTGCACCGGCACTGGTATATAGCGACGGCAAAAAACCGCTGTCCATCGCAGTAGAAGAATTAGATAAAGGAAAGATCAAAATCCTGGCTGAAGATGAGAGCGGTGAAGATGAAGAATAAGAAAATTTTATTTATCTCTCTTGGCTGTGACAAAAACCTGGTTGATTCGGAAGTGATGCTTGGCATCCTCGCTGACCGCGGCTTTGAGATGACGGACACGGAAGACGATGCGGATATTATCATCATCAACACCTGCTGTTTTATCAATGATGCTAAAGAAGAAAGCATCAACACGATCCTGGAAATGGCAGAATATAAAAAGACCGGTCCGTGCAAGGCTCTGATTGTAACGGGCTGTCTGGCACAGCGTTATAAACAAGAGATTGTCGATGAAATACCGGAAGTCGATGCGGTGATCGGTACTTCCAAGTACGATGAGATTTTTGATGCAGTAGATCAGGCTTTAAAAGGTTCTCATTTTCTGGATGTAGATGATCTTGACCGGCTTCCATCCGTACCCGGCAAGCGTATTCTGACAACAGGCGGGCATTATGCACATCTGAAGATTGCAGAGGGATGTGACAAGCACTGTACCTACTGCATCATCCCGAAGATTCGCGGCAATTACCGCAGCGTCCCGATGGAGCAGTTACTTGCAGAAGCCGCTTCGCTTGCCGAGCAGGGCGTAAAGGAACTGATACTGGTTGCACAGGAGACAACGCTGTACGGCATGGATCTGTACGGTAAAAAGTCACTGCATATCCTTCTCCAGGAACTTGCAAAGATCAAAGGGATCCGCTGGATCCGTATCCTGTACTGCTATCCGGAAGAGATATATCCGGAACTGATCGAGACGATCAAGAATGAGAAAAAAGTCTGTCACTATCTGGACATGCCGATCCAGCATGCCAGCGATGCCATTCTCAAACGCATGGGAAGACGCACGACAAAAGCACAGTTAAAAGAAACCGTTTCCCTTCTTCGAAAAGAGATTCCGGATATTGTTCTGCGAACCACGCTGATCGCCGGCTTCCCGGGAGAGACACAGGAGCAGCATGAAGAACTGATGGAATTTGTCGATGAGATGGAGTTCGAACGCCTTGGCGTCTTCACTTATTCACCGGAAGAAAACACACCGGCAGCCTCTATGCCGGATCAGATTCCGGAAGAAGTAAAAGAAGAGCGAAGAGATGCCATCCTGGAACTTCAGCAGGAGATCGCTTTTGATAAAGCAGCCGACATGGTCGGACGTACCTTATATGCCATGATCGAGGGAAAAGTAGCGGATGAGCCTGCCTATGTCGCAAGAACCTATGCCGATTCCCCGGATATTGACGGTTATGTCTTTGTCAACACAGGCGAGATGCTGATGTCCGGCGATTTTGTAAAAGTAAAGATCACAGGTTCCGCAGAATACGATCTGATCGGAGAACTTGTGTAAAAATAATCGAACATTGGGTGTAACTCTGGTAACACAGGGCTGCACCTTTTTTTGTGCATTTTTGCTGCGATAAAAAATATCTATATGTTCGGTATTTATTGTAAATGGATTGATTGTCATTACACCGGATTTTGATAATTTTACTACAAAGCTCATCGCAGCAGATAAATATCAAAATATATGACAGAAATACCAATTTTGGAGGGAGTTAAAAACAGGGAATATTATGGAAGATCAGCAACGACTATTGAAAACAAATGCAAGATAGA
>ERZ1673739.2334-NODE-2334-length-16372-cov-8.760373_pt1 | contig 16372 bp, 13 predicted proteins | sample MGYA00580210_ERZ1673739 | MGnify/ENA primary metagenome ERZ1673739 (study PRJEB41218, sample SAMN15661749) | gut metagenome | host: Homo sapiens | place: Canada: London | collected 2015-08-20/2019-03-30 | study: EMG produced TPA metagenomics assembly of...
TTTTCCATAAAAATCAGATATTGTTACACAATCAGAAGCTGATTTTAAATATCGATTAGAATAAATGATAATTTTAGGCAGCGTATAAATTGGTTGAAAATAAATCGCAGGACTTTGGATAAGTGGATCTGCTATTGTCAAGCATGCATCAATTTTGTGTTGCTCCAGTTTTTCTGCTAGTTTATCAATATGATGACATTCTAATTCTATATTGACATCAGGATACTTTTCGGATAACTGTGCCAGTTTATCCGGTAAATAATCGGATAAATTCCAACCAATCGCGTATCCAATGCGAAGCGTTTTGGGAGTATTTTTGAAAAGCAAACATTTTTTATGAATTTCAGTCAGTTCGTTTCGATATCTGCTAAAACAGTTGTAATATAGTTCTCCCTCCTGAGTCAGCGAAATACTTTTATCTGGATGACGGATAAATAATTTTACGTCTAATTCTTTCTCCAATGCCGCAATGGAACGACTGAGGTTTGGTTGACTCAGGTAAAGTTTTGCTGCCGCTTTGGTAAAATTATTTTCTTTTACTGCTTCCAGAAAACAGGAAATTTGGTTTGTATTCATAATAAACTTCTTTCCTTTTTTAGCAAAACAATTTGTATGGCATCTTTTGCCACCAATATTTTTTATAACAAAAATCATCATATTTTTATCACTTATTTTTATTTTTACCTGAATTACGAAATGGTATAAATGTTAAAAAATATAAATTGATTATGTCATATCTTTTTTGATATGACAAGCGAAAAAAGATATATTTCACAGAAATTCAAGAGTTTATTCAGCCTGTAAAACCGGAGAAATAAGTTCTGATACATAAATGTAGTAATATGGAAACTATAACGGAACAAGGAGTGAAACAGTATGGGAAGAAGTATTCATCAGAGAAAAGAATGCCTGATGAAAAATATGGAATTTGTAGGTTTTGACGACCTCAATGGAAAACCTGGATTTCAGATGGCAATGCAGAAAGCAAATGGACACTATTATCTGTATGCAACCAGTTTTCGATGGAACGGAATTAATATATTAGATGTGACAGATCCTACAAATCCAAAAAAATTAAATGGATGGAAGGATTCTGGGTTGATGACAGTATCCATGACGGACAAAGTACGCCCAAAATTCAGATTGCAGATGGTATTATGGTTCTGGCACATGGTGGGACTATGGATGTTCTACATGGAACACCGAAAGGAAATACCTTACCGTATTGGGGTGGAATTTCTATCTGGGATGTAAAAACAGATCCAGAAAATCCGAAATTATTATCAAAATTCCATTGTGGAGGTGGACCGGGTGTACACCGTTTCTTCTATAATGGTGGAAATTACGGATATTAATCGACCAAATTTAATTTCTGTATTTCCATATCCGGAAGTGCCGGAAGGTTATACCCATGGAAAGAATTTTAATTATGTAGACGGTATGCGTGTGCCGTTTGGACCGCACAACTCTTTTGATGCTTACGGACAGGAAGTATATGAGCCTTATCGTGACCGAATTTATACCTGTTATTTCCACGCAGGACTTCGGATATATGATACATCAGATCCGTTTATGCCAAAAGAAATCGCATATTTCCTTCCACCGGATCCGGATGGACCGGCATTTGATAATGAAGATGGTACACTGATGCCGGGACCGATCGTTGGAATTGCAGAAGATGTTTTGGTGGATGATCGTGGATATATTTATTTTGATACAGCGAATGATGGTCTGTATATTGTAAAGTGTACCGTGTAGATAAAAATTCGCTATATTTTAAAAAATTTGTTGACATACAGAAACACTAATGTTATATTACAGATAGAACAAAGAAAACCGGGAAAACCGGTAGAGAATGATTCAGGTAACAATGTTTCCCCGGGAGTTTCCCGGGGAATTATTATATCAGATGAGAGACGACTCCCACCTCTATAGGTGGTGAGCAACAAGAAGGCCGAGGGCATTCTTGAACCAATGAGAGCTTCTGTTTTACTTGGAAAATTTTTCAAGAAAGTTTACGGAATATTCAAGTCGAACGTATGTGAGACCTGGTGCGTGATAGAGAAAAATAGAAGCAAAAATCTACTGGATCATACATAGTAAATAACAGAAATGGATGGTGATTTGTATGGCAGCAAAACAGGATTATTATGAATTACTTGGCGTTGCAAGAAATGCAGATGCCACAGCAATAAAGAAAGCATATCGAAAACTTGCAAAAAAATATCATCCGGATACGAATGCCGGTGATCCGACCGCAGAACAGAAATTTAAAGACGTGACGGAAGCGTATTCCATCCTGAGTGATCCGGAAAAAAGAAAATTGTATGATCAGTTCGGTCATGCTGCTTTTGATGGAAGTATGCCGGAAGGTGGCGCTTACGGATATGGCAATACAGGTGGCGCACAGAATGGCGGTTATCAGGAATTCCATTTTAACGGACAGGATATGGGTGATATTTTCGGAGATATCTTTGGAGATATGTTCCATGGAGGCTCATCCGGCGGACACAGAAGCTACAGTTTCCACAGTGATGGAAATGGCGGCTTCCACCAGTACTACAGCAATGGTTCTGCTGCAGATGGCTTCGGACAGGGCAGTCACTTTGGCGGCTTTAATCAGGGAGGCGGCTTCCATGGCGGTCAGTTCCGTCAGAAAGGCAGTGACATCCATGCGGATGTAACCGTAAGTTTTGATGATGCAGCATTTGGTTGTGAGAAAATGATTCATCTGAAAGACGAAAATGGTCAGGTTCAATCGTTGAAAGTGACAATTCCGGCTGGAATCGATACCGGTAAAACGGTACGTCTGAAAGGCAAAGGAAATCCGGGATTCAACGGAGGAGAAGCCGGAGATCTGTTGCTGAAAGTAAAAGTAGGAGGCAGAGCAGGATTTGAACGAAAAGGAATGGATGTGTATACAAACATTTCGATTCCGTTTACGACAGCTGTTTTGGGTGGCGAAGCTATAGTGCCGACACTGAATGGCAATGTGATATGCAAGATCCGTCCGGGCACACAGTCCGGCAGCAAGATCCGTCTGAAAGGCAAAGGTATTGTGTCGATGAAAGACAGATCTGTGCATGGTGATGAGTATGCAGTAGTTCAGATTCAGGTACCAAAAAACTTGAATGAGACCGCAAAGGAAAAATTGAAAGAGTTTGCGAAAGCATGCTGATGCAATGGATCGTTGAATTATAAAAAAAGGGAGACAAGTGCTTTTTAATGAAAAGTGCCTGTCTCTTTTTTACTTTTTGATTAAGATTTTTCAACGAAGAGAAAATGGGGAAAATCGGGTTGACATAACTACTATTAGTTTGATAGTATTTCATAGCATTAGGTTTGAATAACTAATGTTAACCAAGAAGAACAATGATTAGAAAGAAAAAAGGAGAAGCAAATGAGAAAGACTTGGAAGAAAATGGCATCGATGTTCCTGTCAGTATTATTGATGCTGTCTATGGTGATTACACCGGCGATGGCGGCAGAGGGAACAACAAGTGGAAGCAAGGATGCACCGACAAAGGTGAAATCCTGTGCAAAAAGCGGATTGTGGTCTGAGATTCTCAATCTTGAATTTGATGATACCACATGGATGAATGCAATCGACAGTATAACTGTAAATGATACTGTGTATAAAAACAAAACAATTAGTTCATTTGGCAGTGAAACTGGAATCTGGGATATTGGAAGTGCGACGGGAGCATATGGCAGCTATACAGCACTCCGAATTGCAAAAGCTGAGGATGCATCATACCCATTAACAGTAAAATTTACAGCAAATGGATACAAAAACCTTACTGTAGAGATTACAAAAACGACAGTATCTTACAATGATGTTTATACAGCAACAGTAGTAAAAGACGCTACCCCGGCGGAGAAAACTTACACCGCAACAGCAGCTTCTGCTGAATACGGTAAAGTTACTTTGGACAAAACAAGTGGTCTGAAAGCCGGTGATAGTGTTACAGTGACAACTACACCAGACAGACATTATGAACTGGATACACTTACAGTAAAAGGCGAGAGTGGAACCGTTAATACAACAAAAAAATCCGACAACGAATATTCTTTTACTATGCCGGCAGAAGATGTAAATGTAACTGCAACATTTAAGAAAGCAGCTCCAATCAAGATCAATCTTGATCAGGTAAAAATTGGAACCGATTTCTTTGGAAATGACTGGGAAGTTACTTTTGACAATGTCGATGGCTATGTAAGTGATATTACAAAAGTATCTGTAAATGGTACTGAGTGGGAGAAAAAATCTTACATTTCTTCCGGTGGTGTGTATAAAGCCGATACAGACAATAATAAACTTGTATTTGTAGCAAAAGATTACAGTTCAACAGAAACAACTCCGGTTTTGAAAAGCGGAGATGTGATTACGATCACAGCAGATGGCTATGAAGATTTGACTATGAAATTTGTCATTGATCCGGATGGAAAAGCATCTCTGGTGGAAGACGATGGACAGGGTGATCCCTATCAGATTTATGTAAAAATCGAAGGTACTTTTGACAGTGCGATCAAAGGTCAGACAAATTATGATACTGTTTCCAGTGCAAGTACTGGTGGTTCTTCTTCAAACAAAAACAGTGACGTAACCGTTTACGGTGCGTTAGTAAAGAAAGGCACCGAGCCGACAGAAAGTGACTGGGAAGAACTTGACAATATGTCAAAAATCAATCTGAATGGTAAAAAATGCACAGTTAACATTGTGCCGGATACGGACAAAGGTACAAGCGCAGACAGTGATAGTGGAATGCAGGGTGTCTATATGACACTCAGCAGTGCGCTGAGCCTCAGTGGAACACCAAAGGATCCGGGAAAATATCTGGTTTCTGTAACTATCACAGATATACAGGGACGTACAGCAACAAGTAATACATTGCCATTTAACGTATATTCCGGTGAAGAGAAACTTGCGGATCAGCTGGTAAAAGATAACCTGAAACAGTATGCACATGGTAAATATGCATGGGATATCATGGAGCCATGGGCAGTCAGCAATTTCGGCAGCAATGTAGCAGGAGAAGATGAGAGTGTTCGTGTTCCTGCTAATCTGGAAGCATGGTTTGGTTCTCATGTAAGTGGTACTTATGGTTACCTTGGTTATGATCTTGCTTGGAAAGAAGTTGAAAAAGGAAATATTCCTCAGACACTTTATATTCCTGATGGCTGTGATCTGACAATCACAAATATGGAAATCCTCAGCAGTGTTCGTATTGTTGTTGAAAAAGGTGGAAAACTGACATTAGATGATTCTGTTGTTCAGGGTATCATTGAAGTAAAAGATGGTGGAACATTCTCCATGAACTATAGTGCTTATGATGAAGAATTTAAAGTAGGTGCTTCTATCTGCGGACAGCTTCGTTTAGAGAACGGTGCAACACTTGAAAATGCAGCAATTTATTCTCATGCGAACTACCTGGCAAACGGAAATCTTACAGATCGTACAACATCTGAGCCGGTAGTAACTGCTACTGGAAATGTAACGATTAAAGGAAAAGTATTTATTGAAGGCGATGATGCAGGAAGCGATATCGGTCAGACTGCATTACGTGTATCAAACGGAACACTTCATCTGGAAGATGGAGCAGAGCTGGTAGCCTACGGCGGAAGCGGAAAGACACTGCTTTATTCGGATGGTGGTGCAGCAATCGACCTTGATAATGCAACCATTGATGGAAATGGAAAAATAACAGCAATCGGTGGTGATGTACTTTGGGGAAATGGCGGAAACGCTGTAACCGGAAATGGTACTATTGCTGCAGAATCTGCATTTTTACAGGGTGCAACTGCTAACACATCAAAGAATGCAAAAGCTGGAAATGCAACTGTAGGAACAATTAAAGTAACAGGAAAATATCGTCATATAGCAAATGGAAGCATGATTTCCGGCGCAGAAAATGATCCACTTGCAGATCTGTACTGGAAGACTGGTATTGATCCGGAAGCACCGTTAGATCAGTTTGTAACTTCTGAGGTAACAAAACTTATCAATGTAGTTGATATCGAGAGTCAGGTTTACAATGGTGAAGTTTTAAAACCGGTTGTTAAGGTTACTGATGCGGATGATACAGAAAAAGTTTTGACGGAGGATGTTGATTATTTCGTTACTTACACACAGCCGGCACAAAGAAGTGCAGCAGATGAATATGTAAATGCTGGTGATTACACTGTAGCGGTAACAGGTATGGGTGAGTACTACGGAACAGCAACAAAAACATTCACAATTGATCCGAAACAGATGAGATTTGATGTTACAGCAGATTCCGATTCCGCAATTTATGACGGACAGAGCAAAACACCGACTCTGACAATTAAAGACGGTGATACAGTTCTGACAGAAGGCGTTGACTATACCGTATCTTATACATATGGAAGTGATAGCAATGCAGCTGATTTTACAGGCGCTGAATTTGTTAAAGCCGGTGAGTATACAATCTTTGTAACGGGTATTGGCAACTATGCAGGTTCTACAGGAAAAGTTGTATTTACTGTAAAACAGAATAGTTCAAATAACAATAATAATGGATCTGACAATGGTAATAACTCTAACGCAGGCAACAACAATGGAAATACAAATACAGATCAGAACAAGAATCAGACTGTAAACAATAACAAAAATAGTGGAAAGGGCTCAGCTGCTTCCAACAAAACAAATCAGACAGCTGCTGCGACAGCGAAAGCACCAAAGACAGCAGACACAAATGCAATGGTTCTGTGGTTTGTAATGCTTGCAATCGCAGGTGGAGCTCTGACAACGACAATGTATTCTGTAAAGAAACACAAATAGTAATGCTCATATCGGGGCGCGTCATTAAGCCATAAAACTACTCCTGTCTTTTGCTGACATTCGCAAGGATTATGGCTTATGATATATGAAGTAGAAGTATCCGAACAGGCTGACAGTGATATGAGAGGAATTTTTGAATATATTGCTTTTGAACGCAGAATAAGCATTCTCCCGCTTCAAGTGCGTAGAGCACTAAGCGGTGGGTAAGGGGATGTTTATGTCAGTGGGAGTTAAAAGCTCCCACTGACAGGTCGCAAAGCGACTGCGTTCATGAGCAAGTAGCGAAAGCGGATTGCGAATGTCCGCTTTACTTACAATCGCCGGAAAAATGCAAGCGGACAACTTGACCGTCTGGAAGAACAGATATTAACAGTCTTTCATTTATGATCGACTGTTTTTTTCATACTTAAAAAGTGATGATTATAAGTAAGAAAAAGTGTTGCACCCCCTGTAAAATCAAGGTTTGCAAAAAATCTCAAAAAATTAGCACTCACCTCTTGACGTGGCTAATAGCATGTGGTATAACATATTTAGCGCAGGAAAAGCGTTATACAACAAGTAGAACATAATGAATAAGAAAAGTAGAAACACCCGGAAAGGAGGGAGTTTTATGAATATCCAGAAATTTACACAGAAATCAATGCAGGCAATCCAGGATTGCGAGAAATTAGCTTATGAATATGGTAATCAGGAAATAGAGCAGGAACATCTGCTGGTAGCTCTGATGCGACAGGAAGACGGTCTGATCCCGATGCTGATTGAAAAAATGGAGATCAACAAACAGCATTTTATGAACAATGCGGAAGATCATCTGGCAAAGAGGGTCAAAGTTTCCGGCGGACAGGTTTATGTCGGTCAGCAGCTGAATAAAGTGCTGATCAGTGCTGAGGACGAGGCAAAACAGATGGGGGATGAGTATGTATCCGTTGAGCATCTGTTTTTGAGTATGATCCGTTATCCGAACCCGGCGATCAAAGAGATTTTCCGTGAGTATGGAATCACAAGAGACAGATTCCTCCAGGTATTATCCACCGTCCGTGGCAACCAGAGAGTTGTAAGTGACAATCCGGAAGCTACTTATGATACATTGGAAAAATATGGTTACGACATGGTAGAGCGTGCAAGAGATCAGAAACTGGATCCGGTTATCGGCCGTGACAGCGAGATCCGAAACGTTGTCCGTATCCTTTCCAGAAAGACGAAAAATAACCCGGTTCTGATTGGTGAACCTGGTGTTGGTAAAACAGCTGTTGTCGAGGGACTGGCACAGCGTATCGTTCGCGGTGATGTACCGGAAGGACTGAAAGACAAGAAATTATTTGCCCTTGATATGGGTGCACTGGTTGCAGGTGCAAAATACAGAGGCGAATTTGAGGAACGTCTGAAAGCAGTTCTGGACGAGGTAAAGAAGAGTGAGGGCAAAATCATCCTCTTTATCGATGAGCTGCATACTATCGTTGGCGCAGGAAAAACAGACGGAGCCATGGATGCCGGTAATATGCTAAAACCAATGCTGGCAAGAGGCGAATTGCATTGTATCGGTGCTACCACACTGGATGAGTACCGTGAATATATCGAAAAAGATGCCGCACTGGAGCGTCGTTTCCAGCCGGTTATGGTAGATGAACCGACAGTGGAAGATACTATTTCCATCCTGCGTGGCCTGAAAGAGCGCTACGAAGTATTCCATGGTGTAAAAATTACAGATGGCGCTTTGGTTTCCGCAGCAGTGCTGTCCAACCGTTACATTTCCGACCGTTTCCTGCCGGATAAAGCCATCGATCTGGTGGATGAGGCATGTGCACTGATCAAGACGGAGCTGGATTCTATGCCGACAGAGCTGGATGAACTCAATCGTAAAGTAATGCAGCTTGAGATTGAGGAAACCGCTCTGAAGAAAGAAGAAGACAATCTGAGTAAAGAGCGTCTGGAGAATCTTCAGAAAGAGTTGGCAGAGCTGCGCAGTGAGTTCCAGACAAAGAAAGCACAGTGGGATAATGAGAAGAAAGCTGTTGAGCGTGTACAGAAATTACGTGAGGAACTGGAAAGCCTGAACAAAGAAATCCAGACCGCACAGCAGAATTATGATCTGGAAAAGGCAGCAGAACTGCAGTATGGTAAGAAACCACAGCTTGAAAAAGAACTGGCGCACGAAGAAGAAATCGTGAAAAATAAAGATATGTCACTGGTGCATGAGAGTGTCAGCGAAGATGAGATTGCAAGAATCATTTCCCGCTGGACCGGAATCCCGGTTGCAAAACTGACTGAGAGTGAACGTAATAAAACCTTACATCTGGACGAAGAACTGCACAAACGTGTCATTGGACAGGATGAAGGTGTTACAAAAGTTACAGAAGCGATCATCCGTTCCAAAGCCGGAATCAAAGATCCGAGCAAGCCGATCGGTTCCTTCCTCTTCCTTGGACCTACCGGTGTCGGTAAAACCGAGCTGGCGAAAGCGTTGGCTGCAAGTCTGTTTGACGATGAGTCCAACATGGTGCGGCTTGATATGAGTGAATACATGGAGAAATACTCTGTATCCAGACTGATTGGAGCACCTCCAGGATATGTTGGATATGATGAAGGTGGTCAGCTGACCGAAGCTGTTCGTAGAAAACCATATTCCGTTGTTCTGTTTGATGAGGTAGAAAAGGCACATCCGGATGTCTTTAACGTATTGTTACAGGTTCTGGATGACGGTCGTATTACGGATTCCCAGGGACGTACCGTAGATTTTAAAAATACCATCATCATTATGACATCCAACCTTGGTTCTGCTCATCTGCTGGAAGGCATCGACGAAAACGGTGATATCAATCCGGAAGCAGAAGAACTGGTTATGAACGAGCTGCGTGGCAACTTCAGACCGGAGTTCTTAAATCGTCTGGATGAGATTATCATGTTTAAGCCGCTGACCAAGGATAACATCGGAAATATCATTCATCTGCTGATGAATCAGTTGAACAAACGTCTGGAAGACCGTGAGATTTCCGTAGAACTCACACCGGCAGCAGAGAGCTTTATCGTAGAGCATGGTTATGATCCGATTTATGGTGCAAGACCGCTGAAACGATTCCTGCAGAAACATGTAGAGACATTATCTGCAAAACTGATTCTTGCCGATGAAGTACATGCAAATGATGTGATCCTCATCGATGTGGATGGAGATCATCTGACGGCAAGGGTAAAATAATATAAGGATTATGGGAGTGCAAAGCGCGGAGCAATCCGTGTAATCAAGATTTGGGTGTTTTGACACCTAAATCAGATATAGAAAAAAGAGACTTCGCTTAGCTGGAATGGCCGGGCGAGTCTCTTTTTTTCAGATTTATTATTTTTGGCTAAGCTGTATTCTTTTACGGTTATAGACCAGATGAAGATACATGGCATCCTGGGCACGAAGCGGATCGTGGGATGCGATAGCATCAGCAATTTCGCGGTGCGTTTCTATGGTTTCCTCGTGCAGACTACCACCGGTTGTTTCTACAAATAACGGAATAGAACTGTTAATTACAGGAATCAACCTTGGAACTACTACATTTTTACTGCTCATTGCTATAGCTGTATGCAGCTCGATATCCTTATATGTGTGATTTTCATGATTTTTTAATAATAGTTCAACTTCATCGCAAAGAGCGGTGATTTTTTTTTTGTCATTTTCATCTGCATGTGTGGCTGCCATTGCTGCAATGGATGGTTCCAGAAGAAAACGAACTTCCAGCAGATCATTAATGAGCTTTTGCTTGTTACCGATAAAAGTAAAGCCGAGGGGATCCTCAACCATTCCGGGAGAAGCGGCAATGTAAGTACCGGATCCCTGACGGATAGTAACGATATTCCTGGAAGCCAGAAGTTTCATTGCCTCGCGGATAGAACTTCTTCCAACATTCAGACGTTCGGAAAGAATTGTTTCATTAGGCAATTTGTCTCCGGGCTGCAGGTTTTCTTCCAAAATAAGTGCGATGATATCTTCTGATATTTTCTGAGGAAGGCTTTTTTCTTCAGATGGTAAATTCATCATATGATTTACTCCATTTCTTATCTTATATATTTCCTGTTTTTTATGATAATATCTTTTGAAACCAAAGTCAAAATGTTGATATGCACAAAAATACACAGAATATTTTGGGCAAAATTCCAGTATTGCATTTTTTGAAGAGTGAATATATGATAAATACATCAGATGAATTATGATAAAAACGGCTTAAAATTAAAAAAATGGCATAAAAAAGCTGAAATAGGTCAGATGAATTTGCAATGAACTTGAAAAACATCAGATGAATCAAGGAGGTAAAAGCGAAATGGAAGAAACAACTTTTATGGCTGACCCAATGAGGCTGATGATTGCAGCTCTGGTAGGAATTATAGTTCTGCTGGTACTGATCATCAAATTTAAACTTCATCCGGTTCTGTCTATGATGATTTCCGCTATTATTATCGGAATCGGGGCCGGAATGCCGCTTACGATGATTGCTGACACAGTAGAGAAAGGTGTTGGAAAAACGTTACAGGGAATTGCACTTTTGGTAGGGCTGGGCTCTATGTTTGGTGGAATTCTGGAAGTAAGTGGCAGTGCACAGAGAATGGCAGAAACGCTGATCAGTAAATTTGGTCAGAAAAAAGCAGGATGGGCGTTGGGCGTTACAGGACTTGTGATTGGAACAACCGTATTTTTTGAAGCAGGTGTTGTAGTGCTGATACCGTTGGCTTTCAGCGTTGCAAAGCAGACGAAAAAATCCACACTGTATTACGCAATTCCGCTTCTTGCCGGTCTTGCCAGTGGTTATGCTTTTGTACCACCATCTGCCGGATCTGTACTTGTTGCAAATGCGCTTGGCGTGAATCTGGGAACTATGATAATGGTCGGAATTCCTACCGCATTAATTTGTATGCTGGTTTCCGGAATTATCTGGGGCGGTTTTATTGGCAATAAAATTTTCACAGAACTTCCGGTAAATGTAGAAGAAATTAAGGACGACGGAAAAGAAATGCCTCCGTTTGGCCTGGTATTAGGTGTGATATTGATTCCACTTGTGCTGATACTTCTCAGTACATTATCAAATTACATGCCAATTCCGGCAAGTGTACAGAATATACTTGGATTTCTTGGAAAACCATTTCTGGCACTTACGATTGCAACTCTGGCAGCAATGTATTTTCTGGGAATCCGCCGGGGATTTACCGGTGCTCAGTTAAAAAAATATTGGATCACTCACTCAGACCGGCAGGTATGATACTTCTTGTTATTGCCAGTGGCGGTGTGATCAGATGGATGCTTCAGGATTCCGGACTTGGAAATATTATTGGTCCGGTTCTTGAAAAAAGTGGACTTCCATTGATCCTTATTGCTTTTCTTATTGCAGTTCTGGTCAGAGCTTCAGTGGGAAGCTCCATTGTGGCAATGACGATGGCTTCCGGAATTATGGCAACGATGCCTGCAGTAATGGATACAAGCATGGTTTACAGAGCTGCCATGTGCTGTGCAATCTGTGGTGGTGCAACAGCATTGAGCCATGTAAATGACGCCGGATTCTGGCTGGTAAGTACATTCCTTGAGATTGATGAAAAAACAACGCTGAAATCCTGGACGATCATGGAGACGCTGATTGGTGTTACAGCATTCATTGTAAGTTTTGTTATTTCAATTTTTGCATAGGAGGCGGGGCTTGATGATAAGAATACCAGTTTATTTACGGGATATGTATGATGCAAAACATCTGGTGCAGGCGGCATCCGGATGTCAGACAGATGTGGATTTGATCTGTGGAAAATATATTGTAGATGCAAAATCTATGCTGGGAGTCTTCAGTTTGCCGACATTTGATCATGTGGAACTTGGTGTGGCAGAGGATGAAGGAAAGAAACTCAGAGAGAAACTGGAAAGTTTGAAATTGATTCGAGAATAAAAACAGAAAGAGGAGAAAATCATGCAATTAAAAAGTCAGGAAATGAGAAAACTTGCACCGGAGCTTGATCCGCTGCGTCTGGGAACAGGATGGACAAAAGAGGACCTGGGAAAGGTTCAGGTCATGGTAGAAAGCACTTACGGTGACAGTCATCCGGGAAGCGGACATTTAAATGTTCTTGTGGAAGAGGTACGAAAGGGAATTGCTGAAGAAGGCGGATTTGGAGCACGTTATTACTGTACCGATATCTGCGATGGTGAAAGTCAGGGAACCGATGGTATCAATTACAGCCTGGCAAGTCGTGAAATGATAGCTAATATGATCGAAATTCATGCAAATGCAACACCGTTTGATGCGGGTGTCTATCTTTCAAGCTGTGATAAAGGTGTTCCGGGAAACTTAATAGGGCTTGCCAGAGTAAATATTCCGTCTGTATTTGTACCGGGTGGAACAATGAATGCCGGACCGGAGATGCTGACACTGGAACAGCTTGGAATGTACAGTGCAAAATTTGAACGTGGTGAAATTGATGAAGAAAAGCTTGACTGGGCAAAGTGCAATGCATGCCCGAGTTGTGGAGCATGTTCTTTTATCGGAACAGCTTCTACCATGCAGATTATGGCAGAAGCACTTGGCCTTGCGCTTCCGGGTACAGCATTGATGCCATCTACAAGCCCGGACCTTCTCAAATTTGCAAGAGAAGCGGGAAGGCAGGCAGTGAGAATTGCAAAGATGGAAAAAATGTGTCCTTCAGATATTGTGACTATGGACAGCTTCGAAAATGCAATTCTCGTACATGCTGCAATTTCAGGAAGCACAAATTGTCTGTTGCATATTCCGGCAATTGCACATGAGTTTGGTATTGAGATTACCGGAGACACTTTTGACAGACTGCACAGAAATGCCAGATATCTTCTGGACGTACGTCCGGCAGGACGCTGGCCGGCTGAATGCTTCTATTATGCAGGTGGAGTGCCGGCAATCATGGAAGAAATAAAAGAACATCTCCATTTGGATGTAATGACTGTTACAGGAAAGACTTTGGGAGAAAACCTGGAAGAACTGAAGCGGAATGGTTTTTATGAAAAATGTGAAAAATGGCTTCAGGAATTTAACAAACGTTATCATGTAAATGTTACAAAAGAAGATATTATTCGTCCATATGACAAGGCAATCGGAACAGATGGAAGTATTGCAGTTCTTCGCGGAAACCTTGCACCGGAAGGAGCTGTGATCAAACATACTGCATGCCCGAAGGAAATGTTTCGGTCTGTACTTCGTGCAAGACCGTTTGACAGTGAGGAAGAATGCCTGGATGCCGTTCTGAAACACAAAGTTCAGAAAGGTGATGCGGTATTTATCCGCTATGAGGGACCGAAGGGAAGCGGGATGCCGGAAATGTTCTATACATCTGAGGCAATCAGCAGTGACAAAGAACTTGGAAAGAGTATAGCACTGATTACGGATGGTCGTTTTTCCGGGGCATCGACTGGTCCGGTAATTGGACACTGTAGTCCGGAAGCCGTTGATGGCGGTCCGATCGCGCTTGTTGAAGAAGGGGATCTGATCGAAATTGATGTTATGGAAAGAAAATTGAATATTATCGGAATTGCCGGAGAACGCAAATCTATGGAAGAAATTGATCAGATTCTTGCAGAAAGACGTAAGAACTGGAAACCACGGGAAACAAAATATAAGAAAGGTGTGCTGAGATTTTTCAGCCAGCATGCGGCAAGTCCTATGAAGGGAGCTTATCTGGAGTATTAATATGGAGCACAAATTTATTACAATTGGCGAGATCATGCTGCGTCTGACTCCGCCGGATTATGAAAAAATCAGACTGGCAACAACTTTTGAGGCAAGATATGGGGGAAGTGAGGCAAATGTTGCTCTTTCCCTTGCAAATCTTGGTGTAGATGCATCATTTTTTACAGTAGTTCCGGGAAACAGTCTTGGAAAAAGTGCTGTACGTATGATGCGAAGCAATGATGTAAATTGTGATAACGTGATTTATTCTACGGAAGAAGAGACGCCTACGCATCGTCTGGGCACTTATTATCTGGAAACAGGTTATGGAATTCGTCCAAGCAAGGTGGTTTACGACAGGAAACATAGTGCTTTTTCAGAGTACGATTTCAGCAAAACCGATGTAAAAAAACTTCTGGCTGGCTATACATGGCTTCATTTAAGCGGTATTACACCGGCGCTGGGAGCAAAATGCCGGAACTTGATCATGACATGTCTGAAAACTGCGAAGGAAAGTGGAATGACAGTAAGTTTTGACGGAAATTTCAGAAGTACTTTGTGGAGCTGGGAAGATGCAAGAGATTTTTGTACCTGCTGTCTTCCGTATGTGGATGTCCTTTTCGGAATCGAACCTTATCATATCTGGAAGGATGAGGAAGATCATAATGTAGGAGATGTAAAGGATGACATTCCATTTCAGCCAGACTTCGAACAGCAGGAGAAAGTGTTCCGGGCATTTGTAAAAAGATATCCAAATATAAAATGTATCGCAAGACATGTCCGTTTTGCACATAGCTGCAGTGAAAACAGCCTTTCTGCTTACCTCTGGTTAAATGGGAAAATCTATGAAAGTAAGAGATTGTCCTTTCATATTCTTGACAGAGTAGGTGGTGGAGATGCATTTGTAAGTGGCATTATATATGGACTGATGAATGATTATACACCCGAGGATATTGTGAATTTCGGTGTTGCAGCAAGCGCAGTGAAACATACAATTCATGGTGATGGAAATATCACAGATGATGTTTCACTGATCAGACATGTGATGGAAATGAATTTTGATATAAAAAGATAAGAGCGTATAGGGGAAAGGAAATTCAGATGAAAGATATAACAGAAAGCTTTGAGAAACTTGGAGTAGTTCCGGTAGTCGTACTGGAAGATGCAAAAGATGCAGTGCCGTTAGCAACCGCATTAGTTGAAGGCGGGCTTCCATGTGCGGAAGTGACTTTTCGTACAGAAGCGGCAGAAGCGAGTATTCGTCTGATGATGGAACGGTTTCCGGAAATGCTGGTTGGAGCGGGAACTGTGCTTACTGTTGAACAGGTTGATGCCGCTGTTCGGGCAGGGGCAAAATTTATTGTAAGTCCAGGCTTTGATGCTGAGATTGTGGATCATTGCATTAAAAATGAAATTCCGGTCTTTCCGGGCTGTATCACCCCGTCTGAGGTTGCACAGGCAGTAAAGAGAGAACTTAAGGTTGTGAAATTCTTTCCGGCAGAACCGGCAGGAGGTATTTCCATGATCAAAGCAATGGCAGCACCTTATGTAGGGCTTAAATTTATGCCTACCGGTGGAATTGATGCCAAAAATCTGGAAGATTATCTTTCCAGTGACAAAATTATCTGTTGCGGTGGCAGCTGGATGGTAAAAGGTGATCTGGTGAAAGCGGGAGAATTTGACAAGATTCGGGAACTGACAGCAGAGGCGTGCAAATTGGTTGCTTCCATCCACAGATAAATAGAATTTGTACACAGCGTTCATGCGCAAGTAGTGAAAGCGGATTGCGAATGTCCGTTTTACATATAGAAAAAGAGCTTTTGCATGATTAAATATCAGCAAAAGCTCTTTTTTTCTTCTTTAATAGGAAAGTTCTCCTTTGGAGAACTCTTGATATAAAAGTAGCCCGCACAGAGGC
>ERZ1673739.2379-NODE-2379-length-16134-cov-4.757448_pt1 | contig 16134 bp, 12 predicted proteins | sample MGYA00580210_ERZ1673739 | MGnify/ENA primary metagenome ERZ1673739 (study PRJEB41218, sample SAMN15661749) | gut metagenome | host: Homo sapiens | place: Canada: London | collected 2015-08-20/2019-03-30 | study: EMG produced TPA metagenomics assembly of...
TCAATATGACTGTGACCAGTGTGACAACTACCAGCAGAACTGCCTATAAAGCAGATAATCATGCCGTAGAACGACTGGTGGATTCTGTGCAGCCTAACAAAACCTTTTTCCGTATGGAGAAGGTAACGAGAAAAACGAAAAATGACGGAGCCTGGATGCATTTCCCTTCAGTCTCTCTGTTTTCTTCAACAGCAAATGCAGACTTGTCGAAGCTGTTTAAGAAGTTGGGATGTGAAAGCTCTACTAATGCTTACAGCATTACCGGAGGAACCCCTCTGGTGGATTCGCTGTTTTCTGTGAAATACGGGCTGTATTCGGAGCAGCCGGATCCATCGGAACTGAGAACTGTGGAAGCAGAGGATGAGGGGGTATGGCTTTGTGAAAACAGCTATACGCTTCCTCTGGGCTTTTGGGTAGGGGCTGATTTTGAAGAGCAGTGGGATGTGGATACAGGAAAACCTGCAGATGTCCAGAATAATCTGACTTCAGCTCTGAATACGGAGCCGGTGCTTGTTACTGTGCTGGATACAGTTTCAGATGGGAAAAAAGTGACTTTTACTCCGGAAATCGGGGGAGAGTATTACGCCTACACTGGAGGAAAGTCGGTAAAAAAGGTGAAGGCCACTACCTGGAAGGGAAGCAAAACCTTTGATAATACGGACAGAGGGTATCTGGTGGAGCTGGGATACTGCGAGGCTGGTGAAGAAGTGGTTCTGGAGGCAGAAGAGGGCAGCGATTTCTGGGCGGATGTATACCGGTTTTCAGAAAGCGGCCTGAAGGCTGTGTATGAGAAGCTGTCTGCTAAGCCATGGGTTCTGAGCAGCTGGACGGATACCTCTTTGGAGGGAACCATTTCCTGCGAGGAAAGCGGTTTGATGATGACAACGATTCCTTATGATGAGGGATGGAGAGTAAATGTGGACGGTGTGGAGCAGCCGCCGGAAAAGATGCTGGATGCATTTATCGGTGTGAGGCTGACGCCGGGAAGCCATACGATTTCCATGAAATACAATCCCAAAGGACTGACGTCTGGATGGATGATTTCTCTTGGAAGTGTGGCTGTGCTTTTCCTGATTGCAGCAGGAGGAAGATACTGGAGGCGGTATCAGGAAGAGTTTGAATACGAAGAGCGGGCGGAAAAGAAACGGCCGACAAGATAAAAACGGAAAATAAAGGAGACTAGATTATGAAGCTGTGGGGAGGACGTTTTACAAAGGAAGAGAATCAGCTGGTACACAATTTTAATGAATCCCTGTCCTTTGATCAGAAGTTTTACCATCAGGATATTCAGGGAAGCATTGCTCATGTGACCATGCTGGCGAAGCAGGGAATTGTATCAGAAGAGGATCGGGAGGCCATTATTGGAGGTCTGAAGGGAATTCTGGCAGATATTGAGTCCGGAAAGCTGGAATTTACAAAAGAGCATGAGGATATTCATTCTTTTGTAGAGGCCAATTTGATTGAGCGTATTGGAGATGCAGGAAAACGGCTGCACACGGGCCGGAGCCGCAATGACCAGGTAGCTCTTGATATGAAGCTTTACTGTCGTGATGAAATTGATGAACTGGACGAACTGGTTCGGAAGCTGTTAGAGGAGCTTCTGGCAATTATGGAGGCCAATACAGATACCTTTATGCCTGGTTTTACCCATCTGCAGAAGGCACAGCCGGTAACGCTGGCCCATCATGTAGGCGCGTATTTTGAAATGTTTTCCAGGGATCGGGGACGCCTTCATGATATCCGGGAGCGGATGAATTACTGCCCGCTGGGCTCCGGCGCCCTGGCAGGAACCACCTATCCTCTGGATCGGGAATATACGGCAGAGCTTCTTGGATTTTATGGTCCTACTTTAAACAGTATGGATTCTGTTTCCGATCGCGATTATGTGATTGAGCTTTTATCTGCTCTGTCTATGATTGCCATGCATTTAAGCCGTTTCAGCGAGGAAATTATTATCTGGAACAGCAATGAATATCGTTTTGTGGAGCTGGATGATGCCTATAGCACAGGCAGCAGTATTATGCCCCAGAAAAAGAATCCGGATATTGCAGAGCTTGTTCGAGGAAAGGCAGGACGGGTGTATGGGGCTTTGATGTCCATGCTTACTGTAATGAAGGGTATTCCGCTGGCTTATGATAAGGATATGCAGGAGGATAAGGAGCTGACCTTTGATGCCATTGATACGGTGAAGGGGAGTCTGGCTTTGTTTACGGGCATGATCTCTACAATGACCTTTAATAAAGAAGTCATGGAAAACAGCGCGAAAAACGGCTTTACCAACGCGACAGATGCTGCCGATTATCTGGTGAATCATGGAGTTCCCTTCCGGGATGCTCATGGAATTGTAGGCCAGCTAGTGCTGTTCTGTATTGAACGGGGAATTGCTCTGGATGATATGACTCTGGAGGAGTTCCAGGCTATCAGTCCTGTGTTTGAGGCGGATATCTACGATGCTATCAGCATGAAGACCTGTGTAGAAAAGCGTGTAACCATCGGCGCCCCCGGGCAGGAAGCTATGAAGAAGGTAATTGAGATTTACAGAAAACGGCTGGAGGAAGAGGCGTAAAACAAAAACAGACATAGAACGGGAAGCGGAGGTTTTATGGAAGTTTAATGGAAGATTAGAGGAAACTCTATGAAAGCTTAGTGGAAGTTCAGTGGAGGTTTAGCGGAAGCTCAGTGGGGGGGAGCGGAAGCACCGTGAAAGTTTAGTGGAATCTTCGAGGAAGTTTACTGGATGCAGAATACCGGAGAGAGAATACGTACTCTGTTGAGAAAAGCTTAAAAATAAGAAAAGATAAGAAAAAAGTCAGACTGCAGGTTCTTTCATGGACCTGGTCTGGCTTTTTTGTATCATAAGAATGTTCATCCTGTGGTACAAAAATGCTTTGCGGGGATGTGCCAAGGTATATTCTTTTTCTCCATTCGTGAAAGCTTTCAGGCGGAATTTTGTGGATTGAAAGACTGCAGGGTTTATGTTTGCATGAAATCAGAAGGAATATGTGGATTTTGAATCTGTATAGTTATATTAGTTCTGAAATGTGAAGATTCAGACAGAAAAAGGTGTTGAAGGATTGTTTTTATAAGAGATTTTTTGCCTGGATTTTCATAGAGCGGTAACCCGATGCTTCTTGTTCACTGTGAGCAGGCAAGAAGATGCATGGCTGAATTATTTACATATAACCTATTTCTGTAGGAACCTCTGTATGGATTTTGCATTTTAAGAGGAAAAAGCCGGATTCTGCACAAACCGGGGCGAAGATTTTGCATTTTCAGAGGAAAAAGCCGAATCCTGCACAAACCGAAGTCAAGATTTTGCATTATGAAGAAGAAAAGTCAGGTTTTGCACAATTCCAGAGAAAGAAATTTTAGATTAAATTCAAAAGGGGGAACAGGCTTCTGAATTTTTATATCTGCCATGGGAGGGAGCAGACCTGTACCAGGGAAAAAAGCAAGAGATCGATGATATGAAAGCATTCCAGATACTATAAACAAAACAGTACCGCTGAGAAGCCTGTATGAAACAGACTATCAGCGGTACTTTCTCTTCTATTTGTTATTGATTTTCAGACTACTGTACCAGGAATACCTCCTGCATAAAGGAGCCGTGCTGGCGGGTCTGGGCATGGGTGTCATAAAAAATGTCAATGTGATTTCCTTTGACACCGCCTCCCCGGTCTTCAGCTGTATAAATCACACCGCCAATCATAACCTTAGAGCCCATAGGAATTACTCGAGGATCTACAGCAATGGTATGACGGGCGTGAGCGGTGGCACCGCTGGAGGTGTGGCGTCCCCAGCCCTCAGAGCATTTGTAGCAGGGACAGTAGGCTGTGGTTCGAAACAGACCCAGAGAACGCATTCCAGAATTCTGCTGAGGCTCTTCTGCTGCCGGGGCAGCTTCCTCCGCCGGAGCAGTCTCACCTTTTACATAGGTTTTTGTATTTTCAAATTCCTGGCCTTCAATCCAGCCCTGAATTACATAGGAGCCGTCGGGAAGACTGTCCCAATCCATGGAAATGCGGAAGCCGTGGTTTCCGTTGCCAATTCCATTTTCCTTTAAGTCCTGACGGAAGGTACCGGCTGTAGGTTTGAAATCACCGACTACTTCTCCGGAGTCTTTATTTGTTACAGTCACATGTACCGGAACTGCAGTATTGGGAGTGGAAGAATCCCAGCCCCAGCCTACAATGGTATTTCCTTCAAAGGCATCGAAAAAGCCGTTGGCCGGCTGGCTGCCATAAGCAGTAAAAGCACCTCCGAAGAGAAGACAGAAGGCAAGTCCAATAGTTGCAAAGATCGTGTTGGTTTTCAACATAATATTCAATCCTTTCCTGCTCAAATTGCAACAGCTCAAAGGGGTATCTTGCCTGTTTACAGCAGACAAGAAGCGCTGAACGGTTGCCTCAAATTGTTACAGTATTCTGCAGCTGGAAGCCGCAAAACAAAAAATCAACAAAAGTTTCATACAATCTAAATATATGTAACAAATTTGTAATATATGAGCGACAAGTCCATATTTTACATATTTTTTTTCATTTGTCAACAAAATGCGTAAAAAAGGAGCGGAAAACCTATATATGGTATCCGCTCATACTATATCTTGTGTATTTTTGGAAAGAGATGGGAATTGTTTCATCAGAAAGCAAGTGCAAAAACCTCCTGAAGCTGCATGCCATGGGCCTCGGCATCCTGGTGGCAGTCATAAAAAATATCGATTTTATTGCCATTTACAGAGGAACCCATATCTTCAACTGTGTAGATAATGCCATCTACCATAAGCTGTGTACCAATAGGAAAGAGATTCAGATCAGCAGAAAGCGTGTGCTCTGCCTGGGGCACTGTGCCGGCATAGGTGAGGCTGTGACCGCCAGAGCATTGTTCACAATTGCAGTAACCAGTTGTGGTAAACATGCCAAGAGACACAAATTCATCGGCTGTGTCCTGAATATCTTCTGGAGTTTCGTTTAAAATAATTTCATCTTCCTCTTTAGAAGTTTCTGAACCGCATATAACAATAGAAGAAGTTTCGGTGGAAGCCCAAGCGGAAACGCTCAGGGACAGGGTGCATACGACAATGGCGGAAAGCCGGAACAGATTCTGAAATGTATTTTTTTTCATTGCTCACTTACCTCTTAAACATATAAAAATGTGATTGTCAATGAGTTGCTGCACAGGCTTCATTATATATTACAAAAATATTAAATGTCAACAATTTATTACAAAAATATGACACATTTTGTAACAGCTCAGTCATGGGAAAATTCAGACAGAAAAAAGCGTTTTCCAAAGTTTTTTTTGAAAAACCCTTGACAAATGTGCTGGGTTAAAGTATATTAAACACAGATGTTAGCACTCCTCATCTATGAGTGCTAATAACCTAAAAGAGAGGAGGCCGCCAGAATGGAGCTGGATGAGAGAAAGATTACTATATTAAAAGCAATCATCAAAACCTATCTGGAGACGGGAGAGCCAGTCGGCTCTAGAACCATTTCCAAGTATACGGATTTGAAGCTGAGTTCTGCGACCATCCGCAATGAGATGTCTGATTTGGAGGAGATGGGATATATCCTGCAGCCTCATACATCAGCAGGGCGTATTCCTTCAGATAAAGGATATCGCTTCTATGTAGATCAGATCATGCAGGAAAAAGAACAGGAAGTGACAGAGATCAAGGAGCTGATGATTCAGCGGGTTGACCGGGTGGAACTGGTATTGAAGAAGCTGGCCCAGCTTTTGGCGACCAACACCAATTATGCGGCCTTGATCAGTGGTCCCCAGTACCACAGGAACAAATTGAAGTTTATCCAGCTTTCCATGATGGATGACAGGAAGCTTCTGATTGTTACGGTAGTGGAGGGAAATCTGATTAAGAATACCATGGTAGATGTTCCAAGGAACATCAGCCGGGAAGAACTGCTGAATTTGAATATTCTGCTGAACAGCGCCTTAAATGGACTGACGATTGAGGAAATCAACCTGGATGTAATCAGCAGACTGAAGGAGCAGGCAGGGGTTCACAGCAGTCTGGTGGATACGGTGCTGACAGAGGTTGCACGTGCCATTCGGGCTGATGAAGAGGATTTGCAGATTTATACCAGCGGAGCTACCAATATTTTCAAGTACCCGGAGTTAAGCGATGGAGATCGGGCAAGCGAGCTTTTAAAGGCTTTTGAGCAGAAGGATGTGCTTCAGGAGCTGATTACAGATGTGAATGAGGCCTCCGATGAGACAGGAATTCAGGTTTATATCGGAAATGAAACTCCGGTTCAGACTATGAAGGACTGCAGCGTAGTTACAGCAAATTATGATTTGGGCGAGGGAATCCGGGGAACCATTGGTATCATCGGTCCTAAGCGGATGGACTACGAGAAGGTGCTCGGCACTCTGAAGAATTTGATGAAGCAGCTGGATGCCACGTTTAAAAATGAGGAAAGGTGATAGACCATGAATCAGGATAATATGAATGAAGAAAAGAAATCCTGTCAGCAGGAGCCGGAAACAGCAGAGGATGCGGTAAAGGTGCCGGAGACAGAAGAACATATGGAAAATCAGGAAGCGCAGGACGCCGCAGAGGAGAAGGCAGATGGTTATGCATCCCAGTCCGACAGCAAAAAGGATCCCAAGGATGTACAGATAGAGGAACTGCAGGATCGCCTGAAACGGCAGATGGCCGAGTTTGATAACTTCCGTAAGAGGACAGAAAAAGAAAAGTCCTCTATGTATGAGATTGGAGCCAGAGACATTATCGAAAAGATTTTGCCGGTGCTTGACAATTTCGAGCGGGGACTGGCAGCCGTGCCGGAGGATGTGAAGGGTTCTTCCTTTGCCGAAGGCGTGGAAATGATTTATAAGCAGTTTGTGAAAACTCTGGAGGATGCCGGAGTAGAAGCAATCGAGGCAGTGGGACAGCAGTTTGACCCGAATATTCACAATGCAGTGATGCATGTGGATGATGAGAATTTCGGGGAGAATGAGATTTCACAGGAACTGTTAAAGGGCTACAAGTACCGTGGCACCGTGGTGCGCCACAGTATGGTACAGGTAGCAAACTGATTTGGAGCATTTATTTCATTTAGCATAGCAGGAGGAAAAAACTATGAGCAAAATTATTGGTATTGACCTTGGTACAACAAACAGCTGTGTAGCTGTTATGGAAGGCGGCAAGCCGGTTGTAATCCCGAACCAGGAAGGTTCCCGTACAACCCCGTCTGTAGTAGCATTTACAAAGACAGGAGAGAGACTGGTAGGTGAGCCGGCAAAACGTCAGGCTGTTACCAATGCTGATCGGACTATCTCTTCCATTAAACGTCATATGGGTACCGATTACAAAGTAAACATCGACGGCAAGAATTACACTCCGCAGGAGATTTCCGCTATGATTCTGCAGAAGCTGAAAGCAGACGCAGAGGCATATCTGGGTGAGAAGGTAAGCGAGGCTGTTATTACTGTTCCCGCATATTTCAACGATGCACAGCGTCAGGCAACCAAGGATGCAGGTAAGATTGCAGGCCTTGAGGTAAAGCGTATTATCAACGAGCCGACTGCCGCAGCTCTGGCTTACGGTCTGGACAATGAGAAAGAGCAGAAGATCATGGTATACGACCTGGGCGGCGGTACCTTCGATGTATCTCTGATTGAGATTGGCGACGGTGTTATTGAGGTTCTTTCTACCAACGGTGATACCCACCTGGGCGGCGATGATTTTGATAACCGTATTACCCAGTGGCTGGTAGATGAGTTCAAGAAGGCTGAGGGTGTTGACCTGTCTGGCGATAAGATGGCAATGCAGAGACTGAAAGAGGCTGCAGAGAAGGCAAAGAAGGAGCTTTCTACCGCAACCACCACCAACATCAACCTGCCGTTCATCACTGCAACCGCTGAGGGCCCGAAGCATCTGGATATGAACCTGACCAGAGCAAAATTCGACGAGCTGACCCACGACCTCATCGAGAGAACAGCAGTTCCGGTACAGAACGCATTAAAAGACGGCGGCGTAACCACCGCTGAGCTTGGAAAGGTTCTGTTAGTCGGCGGTTCCACCCGTATGCTGGCAGCTCAGGAGAAAGTAAAACAGATGACCGGCAAGGAGCCGAACAAGTCTCTGAACCCGGATGAGTGCGTTGCAATCGGTGCAGCAATCCAGGGTGGTAAGCTGGCAGGCGATGCAGGCGCAGGCGATATCCTGCTTCTGGATGTAACTCCTCTGTCTCTGTCTATCGAGACCATGGGTGGTGTTGCAACCAGACTGATTGAGAGAAATACCACTATCCCCACCAAGAAGAGCCAGATCTTCTCTACTGCAGCAGATAATCAGACAGCAGTTGATATCCATGTAGTACAGGGTGAGCGTGAGTTTGCACGGGATAATAAGAGCCTTGGCCAGTTCCGTCTGGATGGTATTCCGCCCGCAAGAAGAGGCGTTCCGCAGATTGAGGTTACCTTTGATATTGATGCCAACGGTATTGTAAATGTATCTGCAAAGGATCTGGGAACCGGAAAAGAGCAGCACATCACCATTACCTCCGGCTCCAATATGTCTGAAGCAGATATCGACAAGGCAGTGAGAGAGGCTGCTGAGTTTGAGGCACAGGATAAGAAGAAGAAAGAGGGCATTGACGCAAGAAACGAAGCAGATTCCATGGTATTCCAGACAGAAAAAGCTCTGGAAGAGGTTGGCGATAAGATCAGCGCCAGCGACAAATCTGCAGTAGAGGCAGATCTGAATGCTCTGAAAGAAGCAATTAACCGTGCTCCTATCGACCAGATGACCGATGCTCAGGTAGAGGACATTAAGGCTGGTAAGGAGAAGCTGATGGCCAGCGCACAGGCTCTGTTTGCCAAGGTTTATGAGGCAGCTCAGCAGGCTGGAGCAGGCGCTCAGGGCGCAGGTCCTGACATGGGCGGTGCAGGAAATGCTTCTGCCGGACAGGATGACGATGTAATCGATGGTGATTTTAAAGAAGTATAATCAGGCATGACGAGAACCTGCCCGGAGGGAACCGGGCGGGGGATTTCTGCCGGGAAAGGCTGGCGCTTTTCCGGGGCCGCTCCTGGCAGCCCGGGAAAGGCGACAGCCGTTTCGGCGTATAAAGGAAAAGGCCGCCAGAGCGGCAGCCCTATGATGCGGGAAGGCAATTTGACAGAAAAAGAGGAAGGAAACCATCATGGCAGAGAGTAAGAGAGATTATTATGAGGTGCTGGGAGTTCCGAAGAATGCGGACGAAGCAGCTTTGAAAAAAGCATACCGTACCCTTGCCAAGAAATATCATCCCGACAGTAATCCGGGAGATGCAGAGGCAGAAAAAAAGTTTAAAGAGGCATCCGAGGCCTACAGTGTATTAAGTGATCCGGAAAAGAGAAGACAGTATGATCAGTTCGGCCATGCAGCCTTTGAAGGCGGCGCAGGCGGAGGAGCAGGCTTCGGAGGCTTTGATTTCAGCGGCGCAGATATGGGCGATATTTTCGGTGATATTTTCGGCGATATTTTCGGTGGAGGAAGAAGCCGCAGCAGTCAGTACAACGGTCCCATGCGGGGCGCCAATGTAAGAGCTGCCATCCGTCTTACTTTTGAAGAGGCCGTATTTGGCTGTGAAAAAGAAATTGAGATCAATTTTAAAGAAGAGTGCAACAAGTGTCATGGAACCGGAGCGAAACCGGGAACCTCTCCGGAAACCTGTCCCAAGTGTAACGGAAAAGGTAAAATCATGTATACCCAGCAGTCCTTCTTTGGACAGGTACAGAATGTGCAGACCTGTCCGGAGTGCGGCGGCAAGGGAAAAGTTATCAAGGAGAAATGTCCGGACTGTTATGGAAGCGGATATGTTACCAAGAAGAAGAAAATCAAGGTTACCATTCCTGCCGGTATTGATAATGGACAGAGTGTTCGCTGTGCAGGCGGCGGAGAGCCTGGTGTCAATGGCGGAGAGCGGGGCGATCTGCTGGTAGAGGCAGTAGTATCCCAGCATCCGGTATTTAAGCGCCAGGATACCAGTATTTTCTCCACAGTTCCGATTTCCTTTGCTACAGCGGCACTGGGCGGTCCTATTCGCATCCGCACTGTAGACGGAGAAGTAGAATACGAGGTGAAGGCAGGAACCCAGACAGATACCCGTGTCCGCCTGAGAGGAAAAGGCGTTCCATCTCTGAGAAACCGCAATGTTCGCGGCGATCACTATGTAACTCTGGTCGTTCAGGTGCCGGAGCGGCTGAACGAAGAGCAGAAGGAAGCCCTGCGCCGGTTTGATGCGGCTATGAAGGGAGAGCATCTGGAGCCGGAAGAAAAAAAGCGGAAAGGAAAATTCTTTAAATAAATAAAATGGAAAAGAAGAGAGACTTATTCGCATCCCGGTGGGGATTTATCCTGGCCTGCATTGGCTCTGCTGTTGGAATGGGAAATATCTGGATGTTTCCTACCCGGGTATCCAAATACGGAGGCGGTTCCTTTCTGATTTGGTATTTTGTTTTTGTGGCTCTGATTGGATCTACAGGTGTGATTGGAGAAATGAGCTTCGGCCGCGCTACCCGATCTGGTCCGGTAGATGCTTTCGGAGCAGCCTGTGAGAAAAAGGGACTGAGAAAAGCCGGAGAGGCGATTGGCCTGATTCCGGTTCTCGGTTCTATGGCTCTTGCCATTGGATATACAGTGGTTATGGGCTGGATTTTTAAATATACCGCAGGAGTATTTACAGGCTCTGCCCTGGAACCGGCGGATATTGACGGCTTCAGCTCTGCCTTTGGCGGTATGGCCAGTTCTTTTGGAAACAATGGCTGGCAGATGGCGGCTCTGGCAGCGGCTATTGCTATTTTGATGTTTGGCATTGGCGGCGGCATTGAAAAGGTGAATAAGATTCTGATGCCCCTGTTTTTCTTTTTGTTTTTGGGGCTGGGGATATACATTGCATTTCAGCCGGGGGCAATATCGGGATATCGCTATATTTTCCGCATTGATCCGGCGGCCTTTTTCAACCCTCAGGTAATTATTTATGCTATGGGACAGGCCTTTTTCTCCCTGTCTGTAGCTGGAAATGGAACCTTGATTTACGGCTCTTATCTGGATGATCAGGAAGATATTCCTGCATCAGCCAGAAATGTGGCATTTTTTGACACTCTGGCAGCTATACTGGCGGCGCTGGTGCTGATTCCTGCCATGGCTACGGTGGGGGCCCAGCTGGATCAGGGGGGCCCGGGGCTGATGTTTATTTTCCTGCCAAATCTGTTTAAGGGGATGGCAGGAGGACGTATCATCGCCATGATCTTTTTTGTGGCTGTGACCTTTGCGGGAATCACATCTCTGATCAACCTGTATGAGGCTCCGATTGCCACAGTTCAGGAAAAGTTTCATATAGGCAGAAAATCCGCCTGCGCAGCAGTTGGACTGACTGGAGCAGCAGTTTCTCTCTGCATTCAGGGTATCGTATCAGACTGGATGGATGTAGTATCCATCTATATCTGTCCTTTGGGGGCGGGAATTGCTGGAATCATGTTTTTCTGGGTTCTGGGAAAAGCCTTTGTAGAGAAAGAAGTAAACAAAGGACGAAAAGAGCCCCTGGGCGGATGGTTTTATCCCCTTGGAAAATACGGATTTTGCGGAATCTGTATTCTGGTACTGTTAGTCGGTGCGGCAGTAGGCGGAATCGGCTGATAAAGAAGCAAAATAAAATAGACAAGCAGAAAATCAGACTGGAATATGATTTCTGCCGTCAGTCAGAACGGAAGTATCCGTTCAGGACTGGCGGCAGTTTTGCTACAGTTTGGAAATGGTATCCCAAGCTTCCTCATCAAATTCCAGATCCCGGAAATAGTACCGCTTATCCTCTTCCGTTATTTTTCTCAGTACCCGACAGGGATTGCCTGCTGCCAGAGACCAGTCGGGAATATCTTTCGTCACTACGCTTCCCCCACCGATTACCACATTATTTCCGATGGTGACGCCGGGAAGAATCACTGCATTGCCGCCAATCCAGACGTTGTTTCCAATGGTAACGGGAATTCCGTATTCATATAGAGAATTACGGGATACCGGGTGGAGGGGATGGCCTGCTGTATAGATGGCTACGTTAGGAGCCAGCATGCAGTTGTCTCCGATAGTTACTTTTGCTACATCAAGAATGGTACAATTGTAATTGGCATAGAAGTTTTTGCCCACTTCAATATGCTTTCCGTAGTCACAGAAAAAGGGCGGGTTAATAAAGGCGTGATCGGATTTACCGAGAAGCTCTTTTGTGATGGTGGCCAGACCTTCAAAGTCAGAGCGATCGGCAAAATTAAACCGCTGAAGAATCCTGCGGCACTGGCGCTGCTCTTCCATGACAGCGTCATCGCTGATATAGGCCATAGATGCATCGCGGCGTTCTGGTTGAGTCATAGAAATACCTCCCTGTATGGTTTCGTGGTTTTAATTTTTCTATTTTATCACGTTTTTCTGTTTTGAGGAGAGTATAAAAAAGAAGCGGGATTTTTCACAGTTTGTTGAGCTGTGGGAAATCCCGCTTCTTTTGGTTGCAACCCTAATTTTTAAGGTTTTTTGAAAAGGAGTCTGCCCCTGTACAGGAGCTGCGGCGGTGTGTGATAGAGTGTAATGCATCAAGGGATCTCGTAAATGTTCTTGATAGGTTTTTTGCCGCATGTTCTGCTTCAGAGCGTTCCTCTTTTCATCCGTTCAATTAGTTAATGCAGAGGCAGTGAGTTTTATTGCACTTCTTTCAAAAAAATTGAAAAAATTTTTTAAATGAAAATAAATAAGCAAAACTTATTAATATAAATAAGAAAAAACAATAAATTTAAAATTTTCATAAAAAACGCTAAAAATGAACAAAAATTTCACAATCTGACAGCCTCAGGAAATCAGCTTTCCTGTCAGTTTTTTCCTCATTTCACCCTTTTTCTTGAATCATTGGAATTCATAAAAAATAAATTGTTTTTTTAGAAAAACATAATAAATACAAAAACAGAAAAACTTGTTTTTTTATTAACAAAAAATAGTCGAAAACTACTTAGAAATGAGACAAAATGGTCGAGAAATGTATTATATACACAGTATACAAGGAGAAAAATGGAATTGAATGGCCTGTTTAATTATGTTATACTGATATGGATGACAAGGTGAGAGATTTTGTCAATAAAATGCAAGAAAAAAGTAGAGAAAGAGGGTAAGGATTCATGGGATTGGCTACATTTAAAGGCGGCGTTCATCCTTATGAAGGAAAAGAATTGTCCGAGCACAAGCCGGTACAGATCCTGATGCCGAAGGGAGATCTGGTTTATCCAATGTCTCAGCACATCGGCGCTCCGGCGATTCCGCTGGTGAAAAAGGGTGACAAGGTTCTGGCAGGCCAGAAAATCGGCGAAGCCAGCGGCTTCATTTCTGCAAATGTTATCTGTTCTGTTTCCGGAACGGTCAAAGCAGTTGAGCCGAGGCGTGTTGCAAACGGTGCGATGGTAAACTCTATTGTGGTGGAAAATGATGGTGAGTACACTGCTGTAGAGGGGCTGGGTGCAGACCGCGATCCGGCAAAGCTGTCAAAGCAGGAGATCCGCGATATTGTGAAGGAGGCCGGAATTGTAGGTCTGGGCGGAGCTGGATTCCCCACACATGTAAAGCTGGCACCAAAGGATGAGAGTAAAATCGAATATATTCTGGTGAATGGTGCAGAGTGTGAGCCATATCTGACATCTGACTACCGTTTGATGATGGAAGAGCCGGAGAAGTTAGTAGGCGGTCTGAAGGTGATCCTTCAGCTGTTTGACAACGCCAAGGGTGTAATCGGCATTGAGAATAACAAGCCGGAGGCAATTAAAAAGCTTCAGGAGCTGGTAAAGGACGAGTCCCGGATTGAGGTATGTCCTTTGCAGACCAAGTATCCTCAGGGCGGTGAGCGTTCTCTGATTTATGCAGTAACTGGAAGAAAGGTGAATTCCTCCATGCTTCCTGCGGACGCTGGCTGTATTGTAGATAACGTTGACACGGTTATTTCCGTATATACTGCTGTATGTAAGACAACGCCGCTGATGCGCCGCGTAGTTACCGTGACGGGTGATGCGATTGCAAATCCCCAGAACTTCCAGGTGAAGATCGGTACCAATATGCAGGAGCTGATCGAGGCAGCAGGCGGCTTTAAAACAGAGCCGGAGAAGCTGATTGCAGGCGGCCCTATGATGGGTATGGCTTTATTTGGAACGGATATTCCGGTGACAAAGACTAACTCCGCTCTGCTGTGCATGAGCAAGGACGAGGTTGCTGCCAATGCAGAGACGCCCTGTATCCGCTGTGGCAAGTGCGTAAGCGTATGTCCCAGCCATATTGTGCCGGTAAAGATGATGAAGGCAGCCTTAAAGGGCGACTGTAAGGCCTTTGAAAAGGTTGGCGGCATGGAATGTATGGAGTGCGGAAGCTGTACCTTTATCTGTCCGGCTAAGCGTCCTCTGACCCAGGCCTTCAAGGAAATGAGAAAAACGGTTGCAGCAAACCGCAGAAAGAAAGCGTAGGAGGGGAAGATAAGACATGAGTAAATTATTAAACGTATCCTCATCCCCGCACGTTCGGAGCAATGAGACGACCCAGAGCATTATGGTGGATGTGGCGATTGCCATGCTTCCGGCTACAGCCTTTGGTGTATTTCAGTTTGGGCTTCACGCGCTGCTGGTTCTGATTGTAACCATTGCGGCCTGCGTGCTGAGTGAGTATGTATTTGAAAAGATTACAAAAAGACCCTGTACCATCAGTGATTTCAGTGCCGTTGTTACCGGTATGATTCTGGCGCTTAATATGCCGCCGGAGATTGCCCTGTGGATTCCGGCTCTGGGCGGTGTGTTCGCCATTATTGTAGTAAAGCAGCTTTACGGCGGTCTGGGACAGAACTTTATGAACCCGGCTCTGGCAGCAAGATGCTTCCTGCTGATTTCCTTTACCGGCCAGATGTCTGCATTTACTCTGGACGGCTGGACGGGAGCAACTCCTCTGGCAGTATTAAAGGCAGGCGAGAGTGTAGATGTAGCAGCGATGTTTATTGGTAAGATTCCGGGAACCATTGGTGAGGTTTCTGTGATTGCCCTGTTAATCGGTGCAGCTTACCTGGTTGTGAAAAAAGTGATTTCCCTGAGAATTCCGGTTACCTATATTCTGACCACCGCTGTTTTCGTATTTATTTTTGGACAGCAGGATCTGAATTATGTACTGGCTCACCTTTGCGGCGGCGGTCTGATTTTCGGTGCCTTCTTTATGGCAACAGACTATGTGACCAGCCCGATCACACCAAAGGGCCAGATTGTGTTCGGTATTCTTTTAGGTATTCTGACAGGACTGTTCCGTATTTTCGGCGGTTCTGCGGAGGGTGTTTCCTACGCAATTATCATCAGCAACCTGCTGGTTCCGCTGATTGAGCGCTTCACTCTTCCGACACCATTTGGAAAGGAGGGCAAAAAATCATGAGTAAAGGCGGATTTATGAAAGATGCCATGATCCTGTTTGCCATCACACTGGTGTCCGGTGCATGTCTGGGCGGTGTTTATGAGATTACAAAGGCTCCCATTGCTGCGGCTGAGATGGCTGCCAAGGCAGAGGCTTATAAGACAGTTCTTCCGGCAGCAGAGACCTTTGAGGAGGCTGGTTCTGCAGATGCTCTGGCAGCAGCCAATACGGAGATTTCAGGCCTGGGCTATGGCAATGTAACTGTGGACGAGGCGGTAAGCGGCAAGGACGCTTCCGGCGCAGAGGTGGGATATGTTGTTACCTCTACATCCAAAGACGGATATGGCGGCGCAATTACTGTTTCTGTAGGTATTGAAGCAGACGGCACAGTTTCTGGCATTGAGTTTTTAACTCTGGCTGAGACAGCAGGTCTTGGTATGAATGCAGACAAGCCGGAATGGAAAGGCCAGTATGCAGGCAAGAATGTAGATTCATTTACTGTTACCAAAAACGGCGCTTCCGCAGAGAATGAGATCAATGCAATCAGCGGTGCGACCATTACTTCAAATGCAGTAACTGGTGCAGTAAACGGGGCAGTTTACTATGTAAAGAACTGCCTGGCACAGTAGGAGGTAGGAAGTCATGAATAAATGTGTAGAACGTTTATATAACGGTATTATTAAAGAAAACCCGACCTTCGTCCTGATGCTTGGTATGTGTCCGAC
>ERZ1673739.2381-NODE-2381-length-16112-cov-5.879305_pt1 | contig 16112 bp, 13 predicted proteins | sample MGYA00580210_ERZ1673739 | MGnify/ENA primary metagenome ERZ1673739 (study PRJEB41218, sample SAMN15661749) | gut metagenome | host: Homo sapiens | place: Canada: London | collected 2015-08-20/2019-03-30 | study: EMG produced TPA metagenomics assembly of...
GGTATTCTCTGAGTACTTCCAGATCCACTCGCGGTTTATAGTAGAATCCTTCTGTAAATCCTTTTGACACGATTTTCATCAGATTGCTGTAACCCTGATTATTTTCTGCCAGAAGAACCAAATGATAATATTTGTCATCACCGCTTCCCGCCTCACGGTCAAAACGGGAACCCGGTGCTACATATACCTCACATCCCAGCACAGGATTGATTCCCTCTGCCCGCGCTGCACGGTAAAAATCAATCACGCCGTACATAACACCATGGTCTGTGATCGCTGCACTGTCCATGCCAAGTTCTTTCACGCGGGCAACATACTCTTTGATCTTATTGGAACCGTCCAAAAGACTGTATTCTGTATGAACATGAAGATGCGTAAACGGAATCTTTCCATCCGGAATGCTGTTCATGTTATCACTCACTGTTTTCCATCTCCTTTCGCATAAATACAAGCAGAGCGTGCCCGAAATAAGCTTTCAAACACGCTCTGAAATTACTTCATATAAATACGTTTATCTTTAATTTCTACTTTTCCTTCTTTCATCAGATGACCGATCGCTCTTTTAAAAGCTCCTTTGCTCAGTCCGAATTCTCTCTGAATGACTTCCGGAGATGCCTTGTCATCAAAAGGAAGAACTCCGGCAAATTCCTGAATAACTCCCAGAACCATTTCTGCATCTTCATTAATCTGAATATATGCTTTCTGACGGTCTGTCACATTCATTTTTCCGTCCTCTTTTACTTCCGTTACACGCAGTTCAAGGACTTTTCCCGGACGATATTTTCCCTGAGCTTCTTTTGCAGGAATCAGTGCGGAATATTTGTCATCCACTGCGACAAAGACACCAAATCTGTCACTGATCTCGTACACACGTCCCTTTACCATATCTCCCACTACATAAGGAGTTCTTGTAGAAAGGTAGTGATATACTTTCATGGTTGCACAAAGACGGCTGCTCTTGTCCACGTAAAGAGCCACCAGAACTTCTTCTCCTTCCCTGACTTTCAGAGTCTGTTCATGATATGGAAGAAGAAGGTCTTTTTCCAGTCCCCAGTCCAGAAATGCTCCGATTTTTGGAACTTGAGATACTTTTAAAAGAGCTGTCTGCCCTACCTGAAGCTTCGGTTCTTTTGTTGTAGCGATCATACGATCCTGGGAATCTTTATAAATAAAAACTTCCAGTTCGTCTCCTTCTTTCGCCCCCTCCGGAACCTGTTTGGACGGAAGCAGCACACGATTTTTCGCATCTGCATGCATATCCTCCGCCAGATATACACCGAAATCCACTGCTTTCACAATGATCAGTTTCTGTTTTTTTCCTAATTGTATCATATAACCTCCATTTGTTTTGCTGCACAAGCCTGATTCTTTATCAGTATATCACAAAAACAAAGAGCTGTCGCTTCAACAAAACAAATTTCGTTAAAACAACAGCTCCCCCTTATCCTCTTATAAATAAAACAAAGTAATTACCTGACTTGGTGAAAGTATATTTGAAAAATGCTTCTCATAAAATATTCTATCAGATATTTTCCATCCACCTGCATGATAATTCAAACCAGGACTGACATTCCTTCTGAATACAGCCGCCATCTTCATGGCTTGTTTCCTCATTTGCAAGGCTGAGCCCATGTCCTCCCACCGGGTAAAGATGCATTTCCACTGAAACTCCATGCCTGCGCAGTGCATGGAAAAACAGCAGGGAATTTTCCACCGGGACGCAGTCATCTGTCACTGTATGCCACAGGAATACCGGCGGTGTATCTTTGGAAACCTGTAACTCCAGAGACTGTTCTTGTCTTTTTTCCTGATTTCCGTACTCTTCTCCCAACAAACTCTCAAAAGAACCTTTATGTGCAAATTCTCCCGACGTAATGACAGGATAACTTAACACCATTCCATTCGGTTTTACCATTTCTGAATTTACTCCTAATGCTTTTGCAATAAATTCCTTTTTCCAGAACACACCAAGACTTGCAGCCAAATGTCCTCCGGCAGAAAATCCCTCAACTATAATTCTGTCTTTATCCACATGATATTCCTCTGCATGTTCCCTTAAATACGCCACAGATTTTGCAAGCTGTAAAAGTGCCAGTGGATATCTTGCCGATGCCACACTGTATCGAAGAATTACCGCATGATATCCTTTTGCCAGATATTGCATGGCAATCGGTTCTGCTTCTCTGTCTGATGTCATCAGATAACCACCACCCGGACAGATTACTACTGTCGGACGTTTTCTGTTCGGATGCATCTCAACAGAATTATCCAGAAAATATGTATATAATTCTGCTTTTTCTTTATATCCGCCAATTTCTATTTCGATTCTTTTATAAATCATAATCTTTGCCTCTGTTTTCTTTATAATTTTAAAAATTCCACAATCGCAAACGGCTTTCCGCCCTCCTCTTCCAGAGATACCGTAACTTTACCTGGTTCCCTGTATACTTTCGGACAGATGATATCTCCCAGTTTTGCCTGCATTTTATATTCTGCGCGCATCTGAAAGACTTTAAAGTTTTCCGGAAGAAACTCCTCTGCCATGCACACATACTGGCAGTTATTTACATGATGGTTGGTATCCAGATGATGCTTTTGTACCACGAAAGATTCCTGTGCCTGCATTTCCTGCGGAAGTTTGATTTTTCTCGGAGCATAATCCATGTCCAGCTTTTCACTCATCACATAATTATCCGTATCCGCCGGTGTCAGTCTTGCGGGAATTCCTCTGGCAATATCCAGATGTGTCCAGGTGGAGTTCGCCCACGCAAGCCTTTTCCTCTGCACAGTGTCTATGGTAAAATTACGCATTCCCATAAACCCCTTAAATTCGTAAGGTGCTGTGGTAACTTTGATTTCTTCTCCCATAAAAGGATACTCCTGTACAATTACCTGCCAGGAAGAAAGCACCCATGCTCTGTGTCTTGATTTCAGTACATTTCCTCCAAGTCCGATTGCTTCCGCATGAAATGTGCAGCAATCCTGAAAATAATTCAAAACTCCCGGCAAAGTCAGCCTGCCATCTTCTCCTGTCTCACTGTACCTGACTCTGCTGTTAAAACTGTAATCCATCTGTCTGATCCTTTCTGCTGTTATTACTGTGTTTTTTCTTTCGCTATAAAGGATATCATAATCTTAAATAAATCGCCATCCAGATAAAGTTTAAATTCGCCGCCCTGCAGTTCTGTCAGACTCTTGGCAATGGAAAGTCCCAGTCCGCTTCCTTCTGTATTTCGTGATACATCTCCCCTGATAAACCGCTCTGTCAGCTCATCCGCGGAAAAATTAAGCGGCTGTGCAGAAATATTTTTCAGAGAAAAAATAACTTTATTATTTTTATTGGAAACTTCCGCATATACTCTTGTTCCTTCCATTGCATATTTAACAACGTTACCGAAAATATTTTCCAGAACTCTCCACATTCTCTGTCCGTCTGCATAGATCACAGACGGCTCATCTGAAAAGTGTACCATCATTACAAGATTCTTTTCCTGAAATTTTTCCTCAAACTCTCCAATGACCTGCTGCACCATTTCCACAAAATCAACGTTTGCCATTTCAAATTTAATATTTCCGGTACTTGCCTTAGATGCCTCCACCACATCTTCTGTGAGAACTTTCAGTCTCTGGGATTTTTCATCCAGCACCCGAAGATACTCCTGTATTTTTTTATCTGAGATATTTTCTCTTTTGAGAAGATCTACATAATTGATGATGGAAGTCAGAGGTGTTTTCAGATCATGAGAAACATTTGTGATCAGTTCTGTCTGCATTCTCTCTTTTTTTAAACTGTTCTCCACTGCTGCATCCAGTCCATCACCGATATTATTAATGTATTCTGCCATTTTTTTCTGTTTTCCTCTGAGTTTTTCCATCCTGATCTTATACTGAAGTTCTCCGCTGCTGATCTTCTCCAGCCCTTCCATGATAAAATCCTGTCCGTCTGCTTTCTGAATTACCCAGAACATTGCAGCCGCATCCATCACCAGTAACAGCAAAAGCATCGAAAAAGCTCCGGAAGAAAAAATTATTCCACTGATCATAAACTGCAAAAATAAAAATCCACCGCCCAAAAGCAGCATTTTTAACTTCTCAGAAGTATTTCTGGAAAAAGATTTTATAAGATCTGCCATCTTTCTGTTGCATTTGCCTGTCCACTTCAGGATTTTTCTCAGCAGGCTGTTTTTCCAGAGAGTACCCGCCTTTATCCTTCTTATCAGACTGAGATATCCGATCAGAAACCAGGCCATTGTATAAATAATCCCTATGGTTAACGCTGCCAGAAACAGCCAAGCGTTATAAACAAATGCATTTGCAACACCCATTCCAAATCCCAGTATTCCCACGCCCCATACACCAATCACAGTTCCTGCCGCAATCTCTGTATACCATCCGTCAAAACTGTTCAAATGAATTTTTTCATCTTCCGGTTTTCTTCCTGCAACTACGGTCAGCCATACTACACTTACTATAAAAAGTACTCCTGAAAGAATTCCTCCTGCAAACACAGGGAGCATAAGATCTGCATATTTTTCATAATTCTGCGCTTCATCTGCTATGGCATCTTCAACAGGAAATGCAGTATCCACACTTACCGCAAAAACAAAATCTTCTGTTGAGAAATTTTCTCTGATCGTATAATTCCACACCTGTAAAATATAACTCTTCTTCCCCTGCGCAATATTGGTCACAGATTCTTCCAGTTTTGGATAAACAATCGCATATGCCTTTCCTTCTGATATCTGTTTAAGGCTCTGTTCCAGCTTTGCATAACTGCTGTATGCCTGTTTATTTGTATAGACAGTTCCTGTGTCTTTATCCGCAAAAAGGTAAGTAAGGTTCGTAGTTCCTTCCTCATAATTTCCGGAAGTCTGATAAACTCCTGTAAGTGAGATAGAATAATCCGAAACAGATGCCTCACTTTGTATGTTGCTGATACAATCCAGGACCGTGTACAATTCATCCTGCGCCTCATCAAGCCTCCCCTTCCACAAAGGGCTTGCATTCACGGCATCTGCAAGGCTGTCTGCCCCCTGTGGTTTAAACCGCTCATCCAGGACATTTGAATCTGTATAAAATGTATAAAAATCCTTATAGTTTTTAGCCCATTCTATCAGATTACTAACTGAATACGCCACACCGGAAGTATTTTTCATGGAAAGCTCCAGTAATGCATCACGATTATTTCCTTTTGCTCGAAATTCATCCAAATCAATCACATTGGTATTCGATCTGGTAAGAATATCCAGAATTTCCCGTGCAGAAAGACTTTCCAGGATATCTGTTCCACGTTCCTGCACTCTGTTATAAAATCCTTCCGATTCGATATAACTTTTTCCTCTGTCCTCCAGTCTGATTCCTGCCGCATAAATCATTGCAAACATAACCGCACATATCACTGCTGCTACTGCTGTCAGATGGGCAAGAGCAATCCATACAGCTTTTGCCAGATTACTTCTGTATCCTTTTTTTTTCATAGTTTTGTCCCTTTCTTTTTACCTAATCCGAGTCAAGCAGATATTCACAATCCGCTTCGCTACTTGATTTGTTAAAGTTTTTCAACTTTATATCCAAGTCCCCACACTACTTTCAGATATCTTGGTTCCCGTGGATTGATCTCGATTTTTTCTCTTATATGACGGATATGAACGGCAACTGTATTATCCGCTGCAATCGCTTCTTCATTCCAGATATTTTCATAAATCTGATTGATAGAAAATACTTTTCCCTGATTCTTTATCAGAAACAGCAAAATATTGTATTCTATCGGTGTCAGCTTTACGATTTCTCCGTCCACCCGTACTTCTTTTAATTCATCATTCAGACTCAGTCCCCCTGTTTCATAAATACAGGAACTTTCCTGTTTTACTGCTGCTCCAAGTCTTGTATATCTTCTAAGCTGTGACTTTACTCTTGCCACCAGTTCCAGTGGATTAAACGGCTTTGTAACATAGTCATCCGCCCCTACATTCAGTCCCAGAATTTTATCTGCGTCTTCTGACTTTGCGGAAAGAATGATGATCGGAAGTGGATTTTCCTCTCTTATCTTCAAAGTCGCCCGGATTCCATCCAGTTTAGGCATCATAATATCAATGATCAGCAGATCTACCGGTTCTCTGCGCAGAATATCAAGTGCTGCTACCCCGTCATATGCTTTCAGAATATGATATCCCTCCTGCTCCAGATAAATACTGATTGCCTCTACGATATCTTTATCATCATCACAGACCAGAATATTTGCCACTTTATGCACCCCCTCTGTTTTCCAGAGAGTATTTGAAAATTACTTTCTGCAAAATGTACATCACAATTTTCAAACACTCTCTCAATATCATTAGAATACCGAATATCTTTGAATTTGAAAGGGACAAATTCTTAAGAATTTCTTATGATGATTCGGTCATTCATCTATTATACTTTAAATAGGTGAAAAGTGAAACATTTTGAATGTCGGCCCTGAACAGTTAGTAAAATTTAAAGTTAATTATGTGAATATATTGTGCCTGGAACCGGCTTTAAGATATAATAAAATGTAAAACTGGGTGGATATATAATAAGTGCCCTAATTGTAGGAATCGTGACACCATTTGCCAGACAGCTGGTTTCAGAAAACCCCGCGATTAACTGGATTTTGGATATGACCTTTGGAGGGAAGGGAGAAACTTCTTTCTGCTTCTTTCCGTATTTAAGTTATGTATTTCTGGGATATGTTTTTGGAAAGGTGCTCAGGAGAATACCCGAAAGTGAAAAAAGCAGTTTTTATAAAAAAAGCGGAACAATCTGTGGGATCATTGCAGTAATATGGTTAATTGGCTGTATGATACTTCATTCGGGTGTGGAAGAATTCTTTAATTATATGCTCATGCAGTACAGAACACCAGGAATTATAAAGGTAGCAGGGAGCTTTTGCAGTATTATATTTGTATTTGCTTTATCATTCTGGCTCATGCCGTTTATAGAAAAATGGAAATTTGTATATGATAAATTGTGCTATTATTCAAAGCAGATATCTAAGATGTATGCGGTACATATCGGAGTGTATTTCCTGATCGGCGGTTGTCTGGCTTTTTACAAATTTAGTGTAGTAGGTCTGCTTTTGTCTGTGGTGGCACTGGTCGCCACGGATTTGGTGGTCCAGGGGTACATTAAAGCTGCAGATAAGATAAAAATTATAAAAAGAAGCCGTTAAGAAAATTGCGAAACTTTGGCACATGTAAAACAGCTCTGGTACCCAACGTTACCAGAGCTGTTTTACATTGATTTTTTGCATATTCAAATCTGCATCTTACGCGATTAATGCGGTTATTTGTGAAAAACCTACTTGATAATTTGAATTTTCCCGCTGCTGTCCAGGCTGACTTCGCTTCCAGTGTCAACCCCATTTGCATACAGCCAGGAGTCTGATGCCTGTACACAGATTTCTTCTCCCTGTGCATCTTTCAAAACTACTTTTACCGCATCCCGAAGTCCTTCCGGCCTTCCCTCACATCCAAAGTCCAATTCTTCAATTCTATCGACTGTATATCTGCTGCTCATGCTTTTATCACTACGCTTTCTTTGAATTTTCACAGATTACTGCTTACCGCTCTTTTCAGTCTCGCAGGAGACATCCCTGATTCGGGTCAATTATCCCGCATAATTTATGTTTGCAAACTGCTGCTCTTCCTCACCTGGAAATTCTGTCAGTGCCTGAATCCATCCAACCCGTCCCTTGTAGGTTACTTCTATGTACATTTTTCCTTTTACCAGTGCACACCTTCCGATCTTTACCCTGCCGCCTTTGATCAGGTCATACAGCAATGCAGAGGAACCTGATGCTTTATATACAGGTATGATTTTATTTGCATAAAGATAACGGGTATTTCTTCTGCCAACATAGATGCTTTCATAAGTTCCAAATCTGCTTGCCGGAACAAAATTTCCTTTCGAATACTTGTAAGTAAACTGTATGGTATTGATTCCAAGAGAATAGGACACTATTTCCTCTCTGATCACAATATTGTTTCCATTTACCTATGTCACTCTTCCGGCCTGATCACTTCCGAAGTCTGCCATAATCGTCTGAAAATCCAGTGCTTTCTCAAATTTTCCAGATTCATCATATCGAAGCAGCGCACACACCGGTCCCATATCTCCTTCACTGCATGTATTCAGATATAAAAACGGCTGGCCATTCGCCAATGTATAAATCTCCGCATTTACATCTGCAAAAAAACGGGTATCTGAAATCTCATACGCTCTTTTTCCATTTACAGAAACAAAAAGCGCACTGCATGTATCATCTTCATCTGTACTTGCAATGGTCTTTATCACAATCTTATCCCTTTTTCCATCACCTGTAATATCATACTTTTTTACTGTCGTATTTACAGGAACCACTGCCTTTACCGGATTTGCCTGTACTGGTCTGGTAAATAAAATTCCCGTTCCCAGAGCAGCTAGTAATACTGCACCGGAAAAAAGTTTCTTCAGTTCTTTTGCCAATCTTTCTTTCTTCCACATACTTAAACCTCGAACCTCCATTACATTTGACAATCTGTTCAACTGCCTGAAATTTTCTCCTGTGTTCCTATTTTTTAGTTTCACACGGACAAAGTGTACATAAAAAAGAATCCTGCCCGGTAGCTGAATTCCCAGTACCTTCTGCCTCGTTATATTATTGTAGATTGTATCAATATATGCTCAAAATATCCAGAGCATCTTCAAAAAATAATATTTTTCTTTGAGGGAAATGAATTTTTTAATACCCTCTGACTTTTCTGTTATAATAATTTAAGATAGAATCTGGCTAAATCACAAAGGAGGTATCTTTTCATGCTCAATGTTCCTGAAAAAGTCCGTACCCCATTAAACAGACAAAGTATTTTAACACTAAATCAAATCCGCGTTCAGACACCTTTGTCCTCGCAGCATATACAGGATATAAACATTCCGGCTTCTGTAAAAAACACGGGAATTCAAAATCAGAAAATTCCATCTCGCCCTTCCGTCCATCCGCTTCCTTCCCTGAAGCATATGGTTCAGAAAGGTCAGAAGATTCCGCTGAATCTGCCTGGAAACTTTTCACAGATTCAGGCATGCCTTGGATGGAATGTAAAAAATCCTGACTGTGATGTAGATGTGTCTGCTTTTCTTCTTGACGGTTCCGGCAAAGTTCCGGATGAAAACTGGTTTGTTTTTTACGGTCAGCTGCAAAGTCCGGATCACAGTACTGTCCTGTCTCTCACACCCGGAACAGACCGTGAAACAGTTTCCATTGACTTTTCCCGTCTGCATCCATCTGTGAATAAAATTGTATTTGTACTTACTATCAATGAGGCCGAAAAAAAGCACCTGAATTTCAGTATGATAGAAAATGCCTACATCCGTATTCTGGACAGTGCCACAAAAGAAGAGCTGGTAAGCTTCTGTATGGATGAGTATTATTCCAACGTAACTTCTATGATGATCGGTGAGATTTACCGTTACCATGATGCCTGGAAATTCAATGCCATAGGAAACGGTGTTGCCAGAGATCTCGCCGGTTTATGTGAATTATACGGAGTACAGGTAGAAAATTCCTGATAGAATATTTTAAACAGTTCAGACAAATATTTGCAATTTATTTTTATACATAGTTTTCTATCAAAAAACTACTTTATAGTTTACCATGAGATTAGAACTGATTCGATTAGATATATAGCCAAATATACGGGAGGAAATCATATGTTAAAATTTGAAACCATCAATGAACTGACACTGAAAGTAACCTGTACTGGAAATGATGTCCTTTTTACCAAGGCAGGAGCTTTTATTGCCGGAGAGAATGCCGGCGGAAAAAATTATAAATTTGAGAAGGTTCTTCTGGGGCCTCAAAATAATCTGGGACAGGCAGTCCTGAATTCCCTTGCAAGACGTGTCACTAAAGAAAATCTTCCGTTAATGAAAGTACATTTAAACGGAGATTCTGTTACATATTATGCAAACTATGGCCAGCACGTCATTGTTTATCATCTGGAACCCGGAGAAACCATTTCCGTAGAGTCTGAAAACATCCTGGCCTTTACTCAGGACTGTGATTACAGTGTCCGCTTTATCGGTGTGGGAGTCCTTTCCCAGAAGGGGCTTGCCACCTCCACTCTCACCGGACGCGGTCAGGAAGCCTATGTGGCAGTTTTAGCTGACGGAAACCCAATTGCTCTGAGTAATGTCGCTTCCCGCGATACCATTTCCGTAGATCCCGATACAGTTATATGCTGGATTGGAAACGGTCACTGTGATCCTCAGGTGACTGCTGACCTTTCCTGGAAAAACTTTATCGGTCAGGCTTCCGGAGAGTCTTATCAGTTTGAATGGCACAGAAACCAGCCTGTCACAGTAATCATACAGCCATCGGAAAGAAAAGGCGGTATCCGGGTGAGTATGGATTAAATAAAACAAAAATATCCTGACAGGGAGCATAAGCAGCCTGTTCAGGATATTTTTATTTTTTATTACGGTAATACTACTTTGGATTCTTCCATGGATACATCAATATCACTGGTAGAAATTGGTTTTAAGGTATAAGTATATTCATAAGTCTGGTTAGCTGGAATCTGATATTTGTCAAGTGGTTTGGCACCCCAGGAGTTGTCTCCGCCAAGTCCCATCTGTTTATAATTCAGTCTCCAGGTTATGCTGTCATTTTCCGGAAGCAGATAAGAATGAAGGTTGTTGGTAAGATCTTCCGGTGTATATTCGAGAGCATTGAATTCAATCGGTGTGGATGCTTTTGCAAGTAATCCGATACCATCATCGTTTGTCAGGCTTACCCATCTTACGTCTGTACGGTTTCCTGTTTCCTGTGGTTTGATATAATCCACAAAGAAGTCCTCTACTGTACTCTGGTAAATACCAATGTTGTATCCGGTTTTTCTGTCAATATAGTTTTCTTCCGGTCCACGTCCATACCAGGTTACATTATGGAATTCTTTCGGAAGCTCAAGAAGGTTACCAATTTCCGGAATCATTGGAAGATCTGCGCTTCCCGGTGTTAAGGTACTTGTAATCTGTACATCTCCGGTTCCATATACTGTGTAAACCTGCTGCCAGTCAGATGTTTTGCTGGTTGGAAGTTTTGCATTGACAGTAATCACAACTTTGTTGTCTTCTGTATCTACGGTAACATCCTGCACTTTTCTGTCTACACCTGCATATCTCCAGTTAGAAAGAATATTTGCTGAATAATAACCCCAGTCACTGTCAGTAGGTGCTCTCCAGAAGTTCGGTACAGGTCCGTTTTTGAGAAGTTCTACATTCTGATAAGTAAAGGAATCAATGCATCCATCTTTCTTATTGAAGTTCAGCTCAAAATCATCCCCTGTTATTACAGTTGTATCTTCCTGATCATCTACGCTGATTTCCGGAATTTCAGATTCTTCTATTGCATCTGCAGAACCTGTTTCATAAAGCAGTGCCAGCTGTTCTTTTGCAATTTCGTGACCTGCCTGTGCCCAGGATGTATCCTCTTTTAACTCAAAGCTAAGGTTTACAAAATACTCAGAACCAGCTTTTAATTCCGGCTCTGTAAATGGAATTTCCAGAACGGTTTCTGTAAGTGGCTCAATATTTAACTGATCATCTGTAAATTCACCGCTCTGAATCGGTTTTCCATCTTCGATCAGTTCCCATGTACCTTTAAATTCATTCAGATTTGTAAACAGATATTTATTCTCAATGTTTACTTCTCCATTACGGATATCTCTGTTTGTAATTCCGATGTTCTGATACATTTTCTTTACTTCCACTAATTCAGGCTGTGGTGTTCTGTCAGCAGAAACCAGACCATTTGCGCAGAAGTTTTTGTTGTTCGGATTTCCTTCCGGAATATCCTGCCAGTCACCACCGAAGCTGTTGTACTGTTCCTGGCTGTATGTTCTTTCAGCAGTTTCCTCAAAATCAAGCCATACAACTGTATTATCATCTGCTGTTCTTTCTGTATCTTTTAATTCTTCCGCTGAAAGTGCTGTCTTGTAAATTCTTACATTGTCAATCAGGCCTTTAAAGTTGGCAGGAACATTTGGATTCTGTGCATCGTAAGTTACATCTGCTCCAATACCAACTGCATTTCCGCCGCCAGCGATTCCCTTAGCGCTTTCTGCAGTTGCAACTTCTTCATCATCAATATAAAGCTTCAGTTCTTTTCCATCAAAAGTACCTGCTACATGATGCCAGTTGTCAGCCCAGTCTTCCGGTGTCGGGATGGACGCGGAAACTTTCTCATAAACTCCGTTTTCATCATCCCAGTTTTTGTTGTAGATATAGAATTCTACATAATCATCTGTCGTTTCACCGGTTTCTTCATCTGTCACAACTTTTCTCTGAAGGCCATAAGATTCTGTACACATCCACTCATCATTACCTTTTGTAATAATTGGGCTGGTTTCGTCCACTGCATCCGGTTTTACCCATGCTTCCAGAGTAAATGCGGATTTTCCTCTGAAGTTCAGAGCTTTGTCATTGTAGCACTGTGCATATCCGTCTAATGCCTTGCCATCTTTACCATCCTCGGACAGTTCCCCTTTCAGGTAAACATCAATATCCTGTCCGTCATTTGTAAGTATTTCATCAACCGGAGTTTCTTCGTAAATTGTCTGATCTACCCAGTCCCAGATAAATCCACCCTGAAGGTTCGGATACTGTTCATAAACATCCCAGTACTCTTTCAGGTTTCCTACACCATTACCCATTGCATGTGCATATTCACACTGAAATGCCGGTTTGGTTCCGTAATTTCCCCACCATACAAGCGGATTTTTATACTTGTCCATCACTTCCAGGTTATTGACACGACGATACATTCTGGACCATACATCTACTTCAGGAATGTCTCTGTCTCCCTCATAATGAACCAGTCTTGTTGGATCCAGTTCCTTACATAATTTTCCAAGTTCTGCCCATGTAGATCCATTATAAGATTCATTTCCCAATGACCACAGAAGAATAGACGGATGAACTTTACTTCTTTCAATCGTACTTGTCATTCTGTCTTTACATGCCAGAATCCATCCCTCATCGCTCTGTGGAATGTAATCATTTACTCCATGAGATTCAATGTTTGCTTCATCAATCACATAAAGACCATATTCATCACATAATTCATACCATCTGGCTTCATTCGGATAGTGAGAGTTACGAACTGCATTGATATTATACTGTTTCATCAGTTTAATATCTTCGATCATGCTTTCTTCTGTAATGTGTCTTCCACCTTCTCCTGATGTTTCATGTCTGTCTACACCCTTGAACATGATCGGCTGTCCGTTCACAATGATCTGTGACTGTGTTGTTCCTTTATTAATAATTTCCACTTCACGGAAACCTGCATTACATCCAGCTGTTTCCACAATATTTCCATCTGCATCTTTTAACGTAAATACAAGCTGATACAGGTTCGGGTCTTCTGCTGACCATTTCTTTGGATTTTCCACATCAACAGAAAGTTCAACTTTTGCCTCATCTCCGTCAAAAGTCACATCTCCCATAGACTGTGAAAATACTTCCTTCTGATCTGCATCAAAAAGAGTTGCTTCTACTGTATATGTTTTTCCCCCTTCTTCCTGAAAACGGCGAAGAGTTGCTTCCATGTTGATTACCGCATTTTCATAATTCTCATCTAAATCCGTTGTATAATTAAAGTCAAAGATAGAAGCATCTTTGTCCTTACAATATAAAAATACATCACGGAAAATACCGCTTAAACGGATAAAGTCCTGATCTTCCAGATAACTTCCATCTGACCAGCGATAAACCTGCACAGAAATATTATTCTGCTCTCCCGGAGCATTGAGATATTTGCTGATATCAAATTCAGCAGGCGTATAACTGTCCTCACTGTAACCAACAAGTTCTCCGTTTACCCATACATAAAAAGCTGATTCCACACCCTGGAAAGATACAAAGATTTCTTTGCCATCCCAGTCTGTTGGTGTTGTAAAATCTCTTCTGTAAGAACCTACCGGATTATATTTTACAGGTGCTACTCCAAGTTCCGGTATTTCCACACCTTCCCATGGCATACGTGTATCTGTATATTTCGGATGATCATATCCTTCTGTCTGCCAGTTGGAAGGTACAGTAATGTCATCCCAACTGCTTACATCATAATCATTTTTATAAAACTCTATGTTCCTTCCTGCCGGATTTTCCGCCAGTTCAAATTTCCACTGTCCATTCAGCAGCTGATAAAAAGGTGACTTTGATTTATCACGCACTTTTGCATCTTCTATTGTCTGGAAAGATGTAAAACTTGTGTGCGCTTTTTCGCGGTTCACCTGAAAGGCAGTTCTCTGATCATACCATTCTTCACCTTCAAACTGGCTTCCGTCTACTGCTTCAAGTGCTGATTCAGCGGAAATCCCTGCTGCTCCTGAGCCATCTTTAGTTGCTTCCGCAGCATATGCCGCCATGCCTCCGGATGCCATTGTTGCAGCCAATACAACCCCAATTCCCTTTTTACAAAACTTTTTCATCTGTTACCTCCATACTTTTTTTTCCTTCTCCTTGTTGTGACTGTTTTCCTTATTTACAGTCCAATGTGTCTGAAAAATTTTAATTACTTTGCCCCTTTTATGATGTATTTTTTAATTTTCACAGGCACAAGCAGGAGTATAACAGCTATTTTGTGCAAAGTACATTGGTTTTCCTTCTATCTTTCTTAGATTTCCTTCTATTTTGCATAATTTTTCTTTTGTTTTTTAAATTATTTTTGTGCATTTATCACGATATTACGTTAATAATTTGCTGTGTTAAATTTTTTTGTGCTTTTAAAATTATTTTTTGCACAAACTATTTTTATTACGTTTTATTGCACAAAAAAGGCACCTCATACAGAGGTGCCTCATTTGGCAGGGTTGCAAGGATTCGAACCTTCTTGCCCATAATTTTTTATCGACCTGTTGAATTTCTTACACTGATACTGGTGTTTTCATCTGTTCTGCAATTTCTTTAATTCTGTCAATTTCATATCCGGTATATTTCGCAATCTTATCTATTGGTTCATTACCTTCGAGCATCATCTTTACCAATGATAAATTTTTCTGTTCAATGCCTTTTCCAATGCCTTGTTTGATTCCCTGTTCGATTCCCTGCTCTACAAGTGCTTTACTTAAATTACACATATCACGCACCTCACTTTCGAATTCTGCTGTCATTGCAATGTCAAACTCATCATTTAATCGTTTTTTCTTTTCCTCTGGTGTCGCAGTTATTGAAAAAAGCACATTTAACAAATCCAGAATTTTCAGATTGCTGCTTTCATCTGCATTGCCAAGATTAAGTATGACAACTTCCATCAGATCATATGCTTCTGATTTCACAAAAGAATTCCCACGAATAGGATCTTCAACAGTATGATACCGAAATATTCCATTCTTTCTTTTCTTCGCCGGGTCAGGACATATCCAGATGCTATATACCTTCTGTATTTTCTCATAATGTTCATCTGTAAAGACCGTTCCGTATTGCTCCGAAATCATTCTTGCACAATAATAGAACCCTCTTGTTACCAGTGGATATCCCGGTGTATCATTTAACTGAATCTCCAGATTGATAATAATCTGTACTGGCTCTTTGCTCCCTGGCAGGGTCGCTTTAAAACGAATATCATAATACACCGTCTGGTCTTTAATGGCATTCGCTTCTGTATTTAAACCATCCAGACGTTTATCGCCATTCAACCTTTCATCACGATTCAGCTGATCCTGATGTACTGCATGTTCCGATAACTCCATATTTTCATTCAGACAATTATCACAGATAAATTTCACGCTATACTGCGAAAACTCTTTCGTACAAGCCTTTAGAATCCAGGCAATAACTGCTTTATACGTCAGCAATTTTTTCGCACATTCATCATATCGTGCTCTGTCTGCTGCCAGTTCTATTGTCTGGGCCATATCTGTTTGCCTTTTTATAATCATCATCTCCCACAGGCATATCTTCTACTTTTTCTATTTTTATGTTATCACAGATATTTATTCCCATCAAGTTTACTCTTACAAAAGATTTCGACAAAAAAAGACACCTCATACCGAGGTGCCTCATTTAGCAGGGCTACAAGGATTCGAACCTTGAACTGACGGAGTCAGAGTCCG
>ERZ1673739.2392-NODE-2392-length-16035-cov-65.010325_pt1 | contig 16035 bp, 12 predicted proteins | sample MGYA00580210_ERZ1673739 | MGnify/ENA primary metagenome ERZ1673739 (study PRJEB41218, sample SAMN15661749) | gut metagenome | host: Homo sapiens | place: Canada: London | collected 2015-08-20/2019-03-30 | study: EMG produced TPA metagenomics assembly of...
TTCTTACGCGCGTATTTCAGTGAATCCAGCGCTACGGCGAAGATAATAATCGCCCCTTTGATGATGTACTGCCAGTATGGGTTTACGCCGATATACGTCAGGCCATAGTTGATGACGGTAAAAATAATTACCCCGGTCACCACGCCAATCACCGTCCCCACACCGCCGCTGAACGATACACCGCCTACCACGCACGCCGCGATAGCATCCAGCTCATACATAAAGCCGAGGTTGTTGGTGGCAGAGCCGATACGTCCGGCTTCTAACATCCCGCCAAAGGCATAGAACACGCCAGACAACGCGTAGATCATCAGCAGGTTCAGGCCGACGTTGACACCAGATACTTTTGCCGCTTCCGGGTTACCGCCAATGGCAAAAATGTTCTTACCGAAGCGGGTTTTGTTCCACAACACCCAGACGAACGCCACCGCAATCAACGCGTAGAAGGTGATGTAAGAGAGACGGAAACTCCCCAGCGCGACAAAGCCCTGAGCAAAGGTAGAGAAGCCACTGTCAAAACCAGAAATTGGCGACGCCCCGACAAAGTCGTAATAGAGCGAGTTGATTCCATAGACGATGATCATCGTGCCGAGCGTGGTAATGAACGGCGTCACGTTGAGATAAGCGATAATCAGACCGTTGATCAAACCGATCACCGCACCAATGGCACAGACAATCAGAATAACCAGCGCAATCGGCATCGTCGCCATTTCCGGGAACACTTTGTTGGCGTTATCCATGGACTGCAATAATGTCGCAGCCACCACTGCCGCCAGCCCTACCTGACGACCAGCAGAAAGATCGGTCCCCTGGGTGACAATTAACCCTGCCACACCGAGCGCGATAATAATACGCACCGATGACTGGGTGAGAATATTACTTAAGTTCAACAGACTTAAAAATGTTGGGTCCTGGAAAATAATAATCGCCAGCAAAACTAAAAGAACGACGTAAATACCGCCCTCTTTCAGGTAAGTAAGAAAACTTTTCTTATTTAACGCACTCATGGGAAGCCCCTAATCTTAAAGGTGCAAAGACGCAAGACGCAGAATTTCGTTTTGCGTTGTTGTTTTTGTATCGACAATTCCGGAAACGAGACCATTGCTCATGACCAGAATACGGTCTGTTATCCCTAACAACTCAGGCATTTCAGAGGAGATAATAATAATCCCCTTGCCTTTCTTCGCCAGTTCGGCAATTAACTGATAAATTTCAAACTTCGCCCCGACATCAATACCGCGCGTCGGTTCATCGAGCATTAATATTTCTGGTTGCGTTAGTAGCCAGCGACCAATAATCACCTTTTGCTGATTACCACCGGAGAGCGAACCAATTTGCGTCCGATGACCCGGCGTTTTTACCCGCATCGAATCAATCACCCACTGGGTATCGCTTTTCATCCGCGAGTTATCCAGTAAACCAACTTTATTTTTGTAGTTGCGAATATTGGAAATTAACGAGTTAAAACCAATATCCAGATAGGCATAAATTCCCGTTGAGCGGCGCTCCTCAGTTACCAGTGCAAATCCGTGGTTTATGGCTTCGTTGGCATTATGGTTATTGATCTGTTTGCCGTGCAACGTAATGGTGCCAGCCGATTTCTCGCGAATACCAAATAACGTCTCAACAATATCGGTACGTTTCGCCCCCACCAGCCCGGCAATACCGAGGATCTCCCCTTTATGCAGATCAAACGAGACATCGCGAATCGACGGCTGGCGCAGTGACGTTAGGTTACGCACCTCGAGGATGACTTCGCCCGGCTTGTTTTCTTTGTCAGGAAAACGCTGATTAAGAGAACGCCCAACCATCATGGCGATGATCTTGTCCATCGTCAGTCCTGCCAGCGGTTCGGTGGCGATCCACTGACCGTCGCGCAATACGGTAACTTCATCACATAACTGGAAGATTTCTTCCATTTTATGCGAGATATAAACAATACCGCAGCCGCGCTCTTTTAATTTACGAATAATAGTGAACAGATGATTGACCTCTTTTTCGGTTAACGAAGAAGTCGGTTCATCCATAATCACAATTTTCGCGTTATAGGAAAACGCTTTGGCGATTTCGATCATCTGCATTTGCGAAACGGATAATGTGCCGACGCGCGCACGCGGATCGATATCAATATCCAGTTCATCAAAAATCGCTTTGGTTTCGCGGTACATTTTGTCCTGATCGACAAACATGCCTTTGGTGGGATATCGCCCCAGCCACATGTTATCCATCACCGAACGTTGTAATACCAGGTTTAACTCCTGGTGTACCATCGAAATACCATTTTCCAGTGCTTCTTTGGCAGAATGGAAATCGATCTCTTTACCCTGGAATAAAATGGTGCCGGAGTCTTTTTGATAAATACCAAACAGGCATTTTAATAATGTCGATTTTCCTGCACCGTTTTCCCCCATTAATGCATGGATAGAATGTGGCCGGACTTTTAAATTAACGTTATCAAGTGCCTTAACACCAGGAAAGGACTTGTTGATACCGCTCATTTCCAACAAGTATTCCCCGGAAGACGGAGTCGTTGAGCTGACCATATAATTTTACCTTGTTGGCCATACAATAAGGGCGCAGTAAACGACTGCGCCCAATCAGTCTTATTTCTTGCTGAATTCAGCCAGGTTGTCTTTATCTACGCCAACATAAGGTACGCGGACCACTTTGTTGTCGATTTTCCAGTTGGTGCCATCAGCCGCACCTTTGCCATCGGCCAGGTTTTTCGCCAGATCAAAGGTCGCTTTCGCCTGGTTGTTAGCATCGTTCAGTACTGTGCCCGCCAGTGCACCGGATTTCACCAGCGCCAGCGCTTCTGGCAGCGCATCGACGCCAAACACCGGAATGCTGGACTTGTTGTGTGCTTTCAGTGCTTCTACCGCGCCCATTGCCATCGCATCGTTGTTGGCGATAACCACTTCGATTTTGTTGGCGTTCGGGCCAGACAGCCAGGCGTCCATCTTATCTTTCGCCTGAGCGGTATCCCACATAGCGGTATCTAACTGTAACTGTTCAGTTTTAATGCCTTTGTCGTTCAGCTCTTTAATCACGTAAGTGGTACGTGCTTCTGCATCCGGATGGCCCGGTTCACCTTTCAGCAATACGAATTGAATCTGACCGTCTTTGTTCAGATCCCAACCCTGATTCGCCGCCCAGTGTTTAGCAATCAAATCGCCCTGAATAATGCCGGACTCTTTGGAATCAGTGCCAACGTAGTAGGCTTTGTCGTAGCTATCCAGCGCCTTACGAGACGGTTCTTTGTTGAAGAAAACCACCGGCACGTTTTGCCCACGCGCTTTCTCAATCACCGTACCCGCAGCTGCCGGGTCAACCAGGTTGATTGCCAGTGCCTTCACCCCTTTCGCCAGCAATACGTCGATCTGATCGTTCTGCTTGGACTGGTCATTCTGAGAATCATTCATCAGCAGCTGAACATCTGGCGCGGCTTTCGCATCTTGCTCAATAGCCTTGCGCACTACAGACATAAAGTTATCGTCGTACTTATAGATTGTTACACCAATGCGAGTATCAGCAGCGTGTGCAGCGGCACCGAATAACATGCTGGCCATCACAGCAGACAGGGTTAACACCTTCTTATTCATGGTATCTCCGGTTTTTCTTATGCAGGGTAGTGCTTGAGATAAATGCTCGGCGGGGCAGTAGAGTTAATGAAGTGTTACTGAACGCCGAAGCTCACTTTTTAAAATTCGTTCTTCCATGCCCGGTAACGCTCCAGAAAACGGCTTTAATTGTTGTTATGACGCTATTACCTCGGTGAAAGTGATTATTCACTGTTACATACGGGTTACAACGTTAAAACGGTGCAATCATAGCTATCACATTGTTAAGATACTGTGAAATCACTCACAGATTGAAAGCGGTTACATCGCCTGATTTGTTGAGTTAGTGATCGTCGCCGCATTCTGGCGTGTTGCGACAGAATGGCGACGCACTAACGTCGGCATAAAACAGTGGCTGGCACGAGGATCAATATTGCCTGCTGCCCCCTGCAAGGCCAGTTCGGTGGCTAATTTCGCCATTGAAGCAATGGGATAACGCACGGTCGTTAATTGCGGGTCGGTGTAACGGGCGATGGGAATATCATCGAAACCGATGATTGAGAGATGTAACGGAATCGCAATGCCATTATCTTTTAATGCTGTCAGTGCGCCAGCAGCCATATTGTCGTTATAAGCAAATACAGCGGTAAGTTGTAGATTGCGCCCCAGCAGTTCAACCATCGCCGCCTCACCGCCCGGCATGTCCGGAGTACCAGTGCCAATCCAGCTTTCCGGCGGAATAATATCCTGCTCTTTCAACGCACTCATCCAGCCTGCTTTACGCATGGCGTCATCTTCAATGCCGTGACTGGAAGAAAGATAACCAATACGTTGATGACCGTTATTCAGCAACATGCGCGTCGCCATTCGGGCACCGCTGAGATTATCCAGGCAAACGCAACGATGGGCGTACCCCGGCACAACGCGGTTGATTAACACCATACCGGGAATGTTATCCATAAATTGCGCCAGTTCATCGTCACTCAATGCTTTTGAGTGAACAATCAACGCATTACAACGCTGGCGAATTAACACCTCAATGGCGTGACGCTCTTTTTCCGCTTCATGATAGCTATTGCCGATTAGCACGTATTTCTGATGCTGCTGAGCGACCAGATCCACCGCTTTTACCAGCGCGCCGAAAAACGCATCAGAAACGTCCATCACCACCACGCCAATGGTGTCGCTAACCTGAGTTGCCAGCGCCTGGGCATTGGCGTTTGGCCGATAATCCAGCTCACTCACGGCTTTCATTACTGCTTCACGCGTGTCGGCACTGACCAGCGTGCTGTTATTGAGCACCCGGGAAACCGTTGCCACAGAGACGCCAGCCTGACGCGCTACATCACGAATGGTGATCATATTCACTACCTGTTATGAGATTGCAGTAAATGACTGCTTGCTGGCGGCTATTTTGTCAGCACTGAATACAGGACTTCGTGAATCGAGTCACAGCAATGGAAACGGTTACAGCCGTTTTGTTAACGAATGTGATCCAGATCGTTATCTTGATGTTTTAGATATTGCCGTTCCGGCAGCACGCAAAGTTAACTGACGCCAGAGCCATTCCACCGGCCCCTGGCGGAAGTAACGCAGCCAGATAACAGAGAAGAGGATATTCGCCAGCCATACCGGAATAACAAACGCCAGCAGCTCCAGGCGGTCAAAATGCATAAACAAACCGAGGTGGTAAAAAAGCATGGTACAAATCAGCGTTTGCAATAGATAGTTGGTCAGCGCCATCCGTCCGACGCAGGCGATCGCAAGCACCAGCTTAAAGCGGCTCAATTGCGGCCAGAAGCCATAAAACAGCGACGCATAGCCAATCGCCTGAAACGGCGCACTCAGTTCCCGCGGCATTTGAAGTAAGAAGGCACACCAGCGATACGCCCAGTCCAGCTGCCATTGCAGGGCGATGGCAGGAAGGTTAATGGTCACCCCAATCGCCACCAGCACAAAACCAGTACGACGATAGTGACGTAAGCTGAACTGCCCTTTCAGCCAGCCGCTGCGCATCAGCGCTGCACCAATGAGCATCATCCCAGCCAGTTGCCAGCCATACTGTGCGCCCAGTGCCAGTAAACTGTTGCCAACACCATCGGCACGATTACTGATCGCTTCAACGCCGCCGTGAAGCTTCCAGTATTTTTCATACAAAATAGCCGATGCATCCGGCGTCCAGGCGCGGCTGGTCTGGCTGTCGGAAATCAGCCCCAATAACAGCAAAACGCCAAGCCCCACCAGATAAAGCATGACGCCTGTATTAAACAGGCTTTTTACCGATGGCGCATCGCGCACCAGCCGCCAGCAGATTAAGCCCACCAGCCCGTAAGCCAGCAGAATATCGCCGTCCCAGAACAATAAACCGTGAATAAAGCCCAATAAGACTAACAGCGTTAACCGCGACTGGATCCAGCGTCTGCCACGGGGCAGCAACATTTGCAGTCCAGCACCAAACAGCAGCGCAAAAAGCGTGAGGAATTTCACCTAGCCGATGAGATCAAGAAATGCCCAGGTCCATGCATCCTGCGGCGTAATAGCACCGTACCAGGCGGGATTGAGATAAGCCGCCTTTGGTAGCCCAAAGGCGCTGATGTTTAATAGCAGGATCCCCAGAATGGCGACGCCGCGAACAAAATCGAGCGTGACGTTGCGCTCCATGGTTCCTGCCTTTTAATCAGTTGTGATGACGCACAGCGCGCAGAAACTCGTGGCGCGTATTCTGACTGGATTTGAACAATCCACCAAGAGAGGTCGTTGTTGTGGCACTGGTTGCATCGCGGATGCCACGCGCCTTCACGCAGTAATGCACCGCGTCGATCGAGACAGCCACGTTATTGGTGCCCAGCAGCGTTTGTAGCGCAATAAGAATTTGCTGCGTCAGACGTTCCTGCACCTGCGGACGCTGGGCAAAGAACTGCACGATACGGTTAATTTTTGACAGACCGATCACCGAATCTTTCGGGATATAAGCCACCGTCGCTTTGCCATCGATGGTAACAAAATGGTGTTCACAGGTACTGGTCAGAGTGATATCGCGCACGGTGACCATTTCATCGACCTTCATTTTGTTTTCAATGAGGGTGATTTTCGGGAAGTTGGCGTAATCCAGACCGGAGAAAATTTCATCGACATACATTTTAGCGATGCGATGCGGCGTTTCCATCAAACTGTCATCAGCCAGGTCGAGATTCAGCAGCTGCATGATTTCGGTCATATGACCAGCAATAAGGCTTTTGCGCGTTTCGTTATCCATTTCATGCACGGGCGGGCGCAGCGGTGTTTCCAGTCCTCGCGCAACTAACGCTTCATGAACCAGGGCCGCTTCTTTACTGAGTGATGGCATTTATGATTTCTCCTGCAGGTGTGACGCCTCCGCCCTGCGTGGGGGCAAAGTTATTAAGCTGATTTACAGCTTGATTATTGTGCGTGAGGCGGCGCACATAATCCAGTATTCACAGCGATAATTATTGTAATTGCCGCTGCCTTTCATCAGCAGATGTTAAAACATCGTTATGCAAATACGGAAGTGAAAGTTACTCACAGCACATTGAATAAACGGTATGATGAAGAAATTGCAAACAACACAACAAGGAGCCACGCATGGAAATGCTCGAAGAGCACCGCTGTTTTGAAGGCTGGCAGCAACGCTGGCGACACGACTCCAGTACCTTAAACTGTCCGATGACGTTCAGTATCTTTCTCCCACCACCTCGTGATCACACCCCGCCACCAGTGCTGTACTGGCTTTCCGGATTAACCTGCAATGACGAGAACTTCACCATCAAGGCGGGTGCCCAGCGCGTGGCGGCAGAACTGGGGATTGTACTGGTGATGCCAGACACCAGCCCGCGCGGCGAACAGGTTGCCAACGATGATGGCTACGATTTAGGCCAGGGCGCGGGGTTTTATCTTAACGCCACGCAACCGCCGTGGGCGACGCATTACCGGATGTATGATTATCTGCGCGATGAATTACCGGCGCTGGTTCAGTCGCAATTTAATGTCAGCGACCGCTGCGCCATTAGCGCTCATTCAATGGGTGGTCACGGTGCGCTGATTATGGCGCTGAAAAATCCGGGTAAATACACCAGCGTTTCGGCCTTTGCGCCAATTGTGAATCCGTGCAGCGTCCCGTGGGGAATCAAAGCGTTTAGCAGCTATTTAGGTGAGGACAAAAATGCATGGCTGGAATGGGACAGTTGCGCGCTGATGTATGCCAGTAACGCGCAGGATGCGATCCCGACGCTTATCGATCAGGGCGATAATGATCAGTTTCTTGCCGACCAGTTGCAACCTGCGGTACTGGCAGAAGCCGCGCGCCAGAAAGCGTGGACGATGACGCTGCGTATTCAGCCGGGATATGATCACAGTTACTACTTCATCGCCTCTTTTATAGAGGATCACCTGCGCTTCCATGCGCAGTATTTACTGAAGTGAAAGTCCGCCCGGTTCGCCGGGCATCTTCTCATCAGAAGCGATAATCCACTGCCATAAAGTAACGACGTCCGTCTTCGTTATAGCTGTAGTCATCACGGCTGAGATCCTTGTCGCCAAGGTTCAGCACGCCTGCGCGCAGTTTGACGTCTTTAGTCACCTGCTAGGCCGCGCCGGTATTCCAGATGATATAACCGCCAGGTGTTTTAGCCGTCGCGCTGTCGGCTCGTTTCTGCCCGGTATAGTGACCAGAAACATAGAATGACCAGTCTTCCAGCGCCAGCGGTTTCCAGTCCAGCGTACCGTTAGCGGTATGGAACGGCAGATCGGATAGCGGTTTGTTTTCGCCGTTGCTGACATCACGACCATCGTTGTAGGTGTAGTTGAATGACAGTTTCCATTCATCGTTGAACGGAATTTTCAGTTCGGTTTCCACGCCCTGAATACGAGCTTTGTTAACGTTGTAGTAGCTAAATACCGGTATGCGCCGTCCGTTAGCGCCCGTCTCAAAACCGACAAAGTTTTGGTAGCCCGGTGCAGCATTGACGTCAGACGTACGGCTGATGCTGATGCGATCTTTCACATCGTTACGGAAAACGGTAACGCTGGATTCAACCCCTTCCAGCCAGCCTTCTTCACCCATGTAGTAAAGCCCCAGCTCCCAACTTTCGCTGGTTTCTGGTTTCAGATCCGGGCTACCCACAATCTTACATGCGCCACGGCAGGAATTGCTCGTCCAGTCAGGGCTAAGTTGCAACAGAGAAGGTGCTTTAAATGCCGTCGCCCAGCCCCCTTTCACCGTTACGGTGTCGGTGGCGTTATAAACCAGGTAGGCACGCGGACTCCAGTGTTCACCGTAGGTTTCGTGATCGTCCATACGCACGCCGGTCGTCAGCGCCAGCGGCTCGAAGATCCGCCATTCATCTTCCACAAACAGCGCGTACTGGCTGGCAGACGTTTTGGAGCTGGTTCCCCCGGTCAGGTTCACCGCATCGCTAAGTTTGTCGTGACGCCATTCACCGCCAACCGTGAGAAACTGATTAATCGCCGTCAGCGGCAACGTGTATTTGCCGTCGACCGTATTGCTTTCGGAAGTTATCGGGCTGCTGTTGCCAGGGTTTTTGTTCTCGACTTTCTCACCGTAGTATTTCAGTTCGCTGGTGCCGTAATCCCAACGCCCATTATGGCTGACGGAGTAGTTCTGGCGTTCCAGGCGGTTTTTGTCCAGCGAGTCGGAATCACGATCCTGACGGTCGAAACCGTATCCGGCAGTAAAATCGTGATTTTGATTCGGTGTCCAGGCAAATTCGACATTGCCGTCGCGGCTGGAGAATCCTTCAATACGCGGCGTTTCTCCGGTATCGGTGGTCGTTGAGTTTTGCGGGTCATCCTTTTCACGTTTTGCCAGGCTGCCGTAAGCTTTCATTCCCAGCACACCATCAATTAATGGTCCACTGGTAAAGAACTGACCGTTATAGGTATCACCGCGATCGCGATGTTCCTGAATGGTGGTATCGACGGTAACGGTACCCGACCATTTCTGACCGATTTTTTTGGTGATGATATTCACTACACCGCCGAGCGCATCGGAGCCGTACAGCGACGACATCGGGCCACGAACCACTTCAATACGTTCGATGGAATCGACCGGGATCCAGTTCAGATCGAAATCATTGTGGCGGAAGACGGCATTGCGGGAGTTAACGCGTTTACCGTCGACAAGAATCAGGGTGTAGCTGCTGTCCAGACCACGAATACTAACGCCCTTACGGTTATCCCCTTCGTTCGTCAGTTGTACGCCAGGCACTTCTTTGAGGACATCCTTCAGATTCTGTACCGGTTTTCGCTGCAGGTCTTCCTGGGTAATGACGCTGATACTGGCTGGTGCATCTTTAAGATTTTGTTCCACTGAAGATGCAGTGACAACCATCGTTTCGCCATCATCATCGACCGCTAACACAGGCCATGCACAAGAAATAGCGGACAAACACAGCCCGACCCGTACGAAAGGGTTCAACCTAAACATTCCATATCTCCATGAGGTAACTACGAAAATAAAATGGGTTATCGCTCACATCTTCTTCACGTCCCCTTGCGTACGGCAGCATCGCGGTGGACTTATTTTTTATGCAGGTGATCATCCCAGAAAGCCGGAACAGCCTCTGATTTGTCAGCCTTTTTTGATTGTGGCGTAACGATAATGCAAACGATAACAATTATCAATCCAAATGTTAAATTTTATATCCGCATGATTTGTCAGGGAAATGGAATTGAAAAAGCCCTCTCGGTTGAGAGGGCTTAGCAAGGAAGGGAGGAAACTTATTTCTTATCGTTCTGCGGGAACTTCATTTCGCTGTAGCGTACGAAGTGAGTTCCTTTAATCAGCTTGTAGCCGAACCAAATAATCAGGAACAGCGGGATACCAATATACGTTGCCGCTACGCCGCCCCAGTCAATGGTATCTTTCAGGAACGCTTCGTAGTTCTGGCCCAAAGTGATAATCAGACACAGAATGAATGCGAAGATCGGCCCCAGTGGGAAGAAACCTGAACGGTACGGCAGATCGTTAATGTCGTGTCCCTGCAATACGTAACCGCGACGGAAGCGATAGTGGCTAATGGCAATCCCCAGCCAGGCGATAAAACCCGTCATCCCGGAGGTGTTCAGCAGCCACAGGTATACCGTCTGGTTGCCAAACATGGAGGTCAGGAAGCACAGACCGGCAATCACCGTCGTCGCATACAGCGCATTACGCGGCACGCCACCACGCGACAGTTTAGCGAAAATGCGCGGCGCTTTACCGTCACACGCCAGGGTGTACAGCATACGAGTAGACGCATACATACCGGAGTTACCCGCTGACAGCACCGCCGTCAGAATAACTGCGTTCATCACCGCCGCCGCAGAGAGCAGACCCGCGTGCTGGAACACCAGGGTGAACGGACTAACGCTGATGTCTTTAACATCGTTACGCAGCAGGCTCGGATCGGTGTACGGAATAATCAGGCTGATAATCAGGATCGCGAACACATAGAACAACAGGATTCGCCAGAACACCTGACGTACCGCGCGTGGAATGTTTTTCGCCGGATCTTCGGACTCGCCTGCAGCAATACCGATCAGCTCGGTTCCCTGGAAAGAGAAGCCGACAATCATAGCTACGCCGATCATCGCCGCAAAACCACCAGCAAACGGCGCTTCGCCGATTGTCCAGTTGCTCCAGCCCGCAGGCTGCGCGCCTTTGAAGATACCGATAATCATCAGCACGCCAACGATGATAAAGACAATAACTGTCGTGACTTTGATCAGTGAGAACCAGTATTCCGCTTCACCAAAGCCACGAACTGAGATGTAGTTCAGCAGGAAGATAACGCCGAGGAACAACGCACTCCAGATCCAGCCCGGTGTATCCGGGAACCACCAGCTCATGACCAGCTGAGCTGCAACCAGGTCAACGGCGATAGTCACCGCCCAGTTGTACCAGTAGTTCCAGCCCAGCGCGAAGCCAAAGCCTTCTTCAACATAGTTCTGACCGTAAGTGGCAAACGAACCGGAAACCGGCATATATGCAGCCAGTTCACCGAGACTGGTCATCAGGAAGTAAACCATCAGGCCAATCAGCATATACGAGAGCAATGCCCCGCCCGGACCTGCCTGAGAAATCGTTGCGCCAGAGGCAACAAAAAGACCTGTACCGATGGAACCGCCAATGGCAATCATCGTCAGGTGACGCGCCTTTAATTCACGGCGTAAGCCCGGCGCTTCTGTGGTTTTAGTTTCGGAAACCATACAAAAATGCTATCCATCTTAAAAATGAGGCGCGATTGTAGCAGACGATTGGCAATCCTTCCGGCAGAAATACACGGTTATAAGACACCTTCATGATCGCCCAGGGATTATAAGTAAAGCAGCCAATCTCTTTTCTGGCGAATGCATGCTGAGGGCGCTGCGTCACGAAATCGACACAGCACCAGCATGTTCTTGTACAGCAACTTAACGCGGTACATTCGCGGGATCGCAATAGTCCAGAAAGCGCCGTAGCGCGTTGGAAAGGTGTTTTTGCCGATGATGTATACGCCACAACGTACGCATCAGGCGCGGCAGAGGGACCGCAACTTCACTTAATGTGCCTGCCTGCAATTGATCTTCAATCACCCGTCGCGACAGGCAACTAATTCCCAACCCATGACGCACCGCATGTTTGATTGCCTCGGAGTTACCTAATTCCATCGCCATCTCAAACTTCGGTAAATGTGACAGCAATAGATAATCGACAATCTCCCGCGTGCCGGAACCGCGTTCACGCAGGATCCACGGCGCAGCGGCCAGCTGCTCTAAGGTGACCGGACCACGGGCCAACGGCGAAGTCGGCGCGGCGAAAACCACCAGCTCGTCTTCCAGCCACGGTTCAGAAATGATTTCAGTGCTGTGGCACGGTCCTTCAATAAAGCCAATATCAACGCGGAAATCCAGCACCGCTTGCATCACATCCTGGCTATTCCCAACGCTAAGTTCAATCGGCAACTGCGGATAATCATGGCGATAACGGGCGATAACTGCAGGCAGAATGTAGTTACCGATGGTACTACTGGCATAGATACGAATCGCGCCGTTGTCTTCGCGAAACAGTTGTTCGATTTCAACCGCCTGTTCAAGCAGTGCCAACGCTCGCGGATAGAGCAGCCGCCCGTGTTCATTAACAACCAGTCTTTTCCCCACGCGATCAAACAGTTGAACGCCAAGCTGCCCTTCCAGGTCGGTCAAGGCTGCGCTCACTGCTGATTGCGACAACGCCAGCATCACCGACGCCTGGGTGGTTGATCCACTTTTCAATACTTCTGCAAAAACTTCCAACTGCCGGAGGGTGATGTGCATAGTCGCTTACCACTTATAAAGATTAATTATAAATATATAATCAATTTTATTTTTAAACCAGTTAGTCGTAACCTTATGCCCGGTTAAAGGAGAGGGTTATGACGAATATCACCTTACAGAAACAACATCGTACACTGTGGCATTTTATTCCGGGGTTAGCCCTGAGTGCAGTTATCACCGGGGTCGCCCTGTGGGGTGGTTCCATTCCCGCGGTTGCGGGTGCCGGGTTTAGTGCCCTCACCCTCGCAATCTTGTTGGGGATGGTTTTAGGCAACACCATCTATCCGCACATCTGGAAAAGCTGTGACGGTGGTGTGCTGTTTGCCAAGCAATATTTATTACGTCTGGGTATCATTCTTTATGGCTTCCGTCTGACGTTCTCGCAAATTGCCGATGTCGGTATCAGTGGGATCATCATTGACGTGCTGACGCTATCCAGTACCTTCCTGCTGGCTTGCTTCCTGGGGCAGAAAGTGTTTGGTCTGGATAAGCACACCAGCTGGTTGATCGGTGCCGGTAGCAGTATCTGTGGTGCTGCCGCGGTACTGGCGACTGAGCCAGTAGTGAAAGCGGAAGCCAGTAAAGTAACCGTGGCTGTTGCAACCGTTGTTATCTTCGGGACCGTCGCTATTTTCCTCTACCCGGCGATATATCCGCTGATGTCTCAATGGTTTAGTCCGGAAACTTTCGGTATCTACATTGGTTCTACTGTGCACGAAGTGGCGCAGGTGGTGGCGGCAGGTCATGCCATCAGCCCGGATGCGGAAAACGCAGCAGTTATTTCCAAAATGCTGCGCGTGATGATGCTGGCTCCGTTCCTCATCCTGCTGGCGGCGCGTGTTAAACAGCTGTCTGGGGCGAACAGCGGCGAGAAAAGCAAAATCACTATTCCGTGGTTTGCCATCTTGTTCATCGTCGTTGCCATCTTTAACTCGTTCCACCTGTTACCGCAGAGCGTGGTGAACATGCTGGTAACGCTGGATACCTTCCTGCTGGCAATGGCGATGGCGGCGCTGGGTCTGACCACTCACGTCAGCGCGCTGAAAAAAGCTGGGGCGAAACCTCTGCTGATGGCACTGGTACTGTTTGCCTGGCTGATTGTTGGTGGTGGTGCGATTAACTATGTGATTCAAAGCGTCATCGCATAAACCACTACATCTTGCTCCTGTTAACCCGCTATCATTACCGTTTTCCTCCAGCGGGTTTAACAGGAGTCCTCGCATGAAATACATTGGAGCGCACGTTAGTGCTGCTGGCGGTCTGGCAAATGCCGCAATTCGCGCCGCCGAAATCGACGCAACCGCGTTTGCCTTGTTCACCAAAAACCAACGTCAGTGGCGTGCCGCACCGCTCACGACGCAAACCATCGATGAATTCAAAGCGGCCTGTGAAAAATATCACTACACATCGGCGCAAATTCTTCCCCACGACAGCTATCTGATTAACCTCGGACATCCGGTCACTGAAGCTCTGGAAAAATCGCGCGATGCCTTTATAGATGAAATGCAGCGTTGCGAACAACTGGGGCTTTCTTTGCTCAACTTCCACCCTGGCAGCCATCTGATGCAGATTTCAGAAGAGGATTGCCTTGCGCGTATTGCCGAATCCATCAACATTGCGCTGGATAAAACTCAAGGTGTAACAGCGGTGATTGAAAACACCGCCGGTCAGGGCAGTAACTTAGGGTTTAAATTCGAACATCTCGCGGCGATTATCGACGGCGTGGAAGATAAATCCCGTGTCGGCGTCTGCATTGATACCTGCCATGCTTTCGCTGCCGGGTATGATTTGCGTACTCCAGCCGAATGCGAGAAAACGTTCGCGGATTTTGCCCGTATTGTTGGCTTTAAGTATCTGCGCGGGATGCACCTTAACGATGCGAAAAGTACCTTTGGCAGCCGCGTTGACCGCCATCATAGCCTCGGTGAAGGCAATATCGGTCATGATGCGTTCCGCTGGATCATGCAAGACGACCGTTTCGACGGCATTCCGCTGATCCTTGAAACCATCAACCCGGATATCTGGGCAGAAGAGATCGCCTGGCTGAAAGCGCAACAAACTGAAAAAGCGGTAGCCTGAAGATGAATAACCGGGAAAAGGAGATCCTTGCAATTTTACGGCGTAACCCGCTGATTCAGCAGAACGAAATTGCGGACATGCTGCAAATCAGTCGTTCGCGCGTTGCGGCGCATATTATGGATTTAATGCGCAAAGGGCGGATTAAAGGCAAAGGTTACATTCTCACCGAGCAGGAATACTGCGTAGTGGTGGGGACAATCAATATGGATATTCGCGGGATGGCGGATATCCGTTACCCGCAAGCGGCTTCTCATCCCGGTACAATTCATTGCTCGGCGGGCGGCGTGGGACGCAACATCGCCCACAATCTGGCGCTGTTAGGCCGTGACGTCCATTTGCTTTCAGTGATTGGCGATGACTTTTATGGCGAAATGCTCCTGGAAGAAACGCGCCGTGCCGGCGTGAATGTCTCCGGCTGCGTTCGTTTGCATGGTCAAAGCACATCGACGTATCTGGCAATTGCCAATCGAGACGATCAAACCGTGCTGGCGATTAACGATACCCATCTGCTGGAACAGTTGACACCGCAACTACTGAACGGGTCGCGCGATTTACTTCGTCATGCGGGCGTGGTACTGGCTGATTGCAACCTGACAGCCGAGGCGCTGGAATGGGTCTTTACCCTCGCTGATGAAATCCCGGTGTTTGTCGATACCGTTTCAGAATTCAAAGCGGGCAAAATCAAACACTGGCTGGCGCATATTCACACCCTGAAACCCACTTTACCGGAGCTGGAAATTTTATGGGGACAGGCGATCACCAGCGATGCTGACCGTAATGCCGCAGTGAATGCATTGCATCAGCAAGGTGTTCAGCAACTGTTTGTTTATTTGCCCGATGAGTCAGTTTATTGCAGCGAAAAGGATGGAGAACAATTTTTGCTGACCGCGCCAGCGCATACGACAGTAGACAGTTTTGGTGCTGACGATGGTTTTATGGCGGGCCTGGTATATAGCTTTCTTGAAGGATACAGTTTCCGCGACAGCGCCCGTTTTGCGGTAGCCTGCGCGGCAATTTCGCGCGCCAGCGGCAGCTTAAACAACCCTACCCTGTCTGCCGATAACGCGCTTTCATTAGTGCCAAT
>ERZ1673739.2400-NODE-2400-length-15977-cov-3.904346_pt1 | contig 15977 bp, 12 predicted proteins | sample MGYA00580210_ERZ1673739 | MGnify/ENA primary metagenome ERZ1673739 (study PRJEB41218, sample SAMN15661749) | gut metagenome | host: Homo sapiens | place: Canada: London | collected 2015-08-20/2019-03-30 | study: EMG produced TPA metagenomics assembly of...
TTTCCCCTCATTGAAGGAAAAAACAATCATATACACAATAGGAAGGTAGAAAAAGATCAATGTGAGAATCATCAATACCTTACCAAAAGGGTGTTTTTTCTGTTTCACAGCTTAGTCCTCCTTCCCGCCCTGATTTCTAGTCTCGGCCTTTCGTACTGCCATCATCAGGAGCATCATAATAATTGCCATAATCATAGAAATGGCACTTCCGAAATTCCATTCTCCTACAGTAATAAACTGATTTTCAATCATATTACCAATAAGGAAATATTGACCGCCGCCTAACAGTTTTGGAATAAAGAAAGAGCTGACAGCAGGCAAAAATACCAGGGTAATACCATTAATCACACCAGGTAGAGAAAGAGGCAGAGTGACACGCAAAAAAGCCATGGCAGGATTTGCGCCTAAGTCAGCACTGGCCTCTAGAAGGGAATGATCCATTTTGCTAAGAGAAGTCTGTATTTGTAGAATCATAAAGGGAAGGAAGTTATATACCATTCCCAGAAGTACAGCACCTTCGGTATAAAGAAGTTCTGTATTTCCAAGACCAATAAGACTTAACAAACGCTGGAGCAATCCACCTTCGCTTAATAAACCAATCCACGCATAAGTACGTACTAACATATTAATCCACATAGGGATAGTGATACACAAAATCAGGAGATTTTGTGTTTTTTCTTTGCTTCTTGCAATAAAGTAGGCAATAGGATAGCCAAGAAACAGACAGATTACTGTTGTTTTTATTGCAATCAGAAGGGAACGCCAGAGAATCAACAAAAAGTCAGGGTCGGTAAAGAACTTTTTGTAATGCTCTAGTGTAAAGGCAAATGTCACAATACTGTTTCCTTGCTCCATAACAGAGTAGACTGCAATCAGTCCCATAGGAAGCACCAGCATTAGTACAGCCCATACAATATAAGGCAGTGCAAGCTGCGAAAATTTTTTCATCTTAATATCCTACCTTTGACATGACATGGATATCTTCTGGGAAAAAGGTCAGGCCGACTTCCTGTCCTTCTTCAGAATAGTCTGTAGTGTGGATTTTAAATTCCCGTCCTGTGGTCCAGAAAGTGATTTTATAAACCCCCTCTTTCACTGTTTCAGCATCGAAATCATAGTCAACACTTAGATCAACACTCTGATTTTCATCACTGAGCTTCCATCCTTGTGCATTAGCCCAGGTTTTCAGCTCTGTATCCAGTGCCTGAGATTCTTGGATTTCGTCTACTGTTTTAAAGAAGTTAAAAGCCATGACCGCTTCATTTGCTTTTTCATTTTTTACAAAAGGCTGGTCAACTACAAAAATAGTACGCTGGATGCGGGTGCCTTTTGCCGTACTGAAGGTAACGGGATATTCCCCCTCCTGATTTGTGATTTCATAATCAACTTTAGCAATAGAAATAAATTCATCACTTGCTACGTCCCAAGCTTGGGCATTAGAAAGGGCGATGATTTCTTTCTCATCCAGATTCTCCACATCATCAATATCCACATAGAAATCATTGGCGCTGATTTTTTCTGTACCATCCTCACTTGCCACATCATGGTTTCGTATAACGCGCATATTTACGGTAACACTGGTTCCAGGAACAGTCTCTACCATGATTTCATAATGAACGCCTTTAAACAGGACACTGAGGACTTCGCCAGTCATTTTTCCATCTTTTACATCTACAATATCAATATCTTCCGGGCGGATGACCACATCCACAGGCTCATTCTCTTTGAAACCAAAATCCACACAATCAAAGGTAATATCATCAAAACGTACTTTATAATCTTCTAACATGATGCCTGGAAGAATGTTACTTTCTCCAATAAAATTAGCTACAAACCGGTTGGCAGGTTCATTATAAATTTCTTGTGGAGAGCCAACCTGCTGGATTTCACCATTTTTCAGCACCACGATTTTATCGGACATGGTAAGAGCCTCTTCTTGGTCGTGGGTAACGAAAATAAAGGTAATTCCTACCTCCTGCTGAATCCGTTTTAATTCGTACTGCATCTCTTTTCTAAGTTTCAGGTCAAGAGCTGCCAAAGGCTCGTCTAAGAGCAGAACTTTTGGTTCATTTACTAAGGCCCTGGCAATGGCAACACGCTGTTGCTGTCCGCCAGAAAGTAGAGTAGTATTTTTGTTTTCATACCCCTCAAGACCAATAAGCTTTAACATTTTCATGACTTTCTGGTCAATAATATCCTTGCTCATTTTTTTGATTTTTAAGCCAAAAGCAATGTTTTCGTATACGTTTAAATGGGGAAACAGGGCATACTTTTGAAATACTGTATTCAGCTCCCGTTCATAAGGCGGTTTTTGGTTAATTTCTTCACCATCAAAGATGACATCACCCTCATCTGCTTGAAGGAACCCACCAAGAATACGAAGCAGTGTTGTTTTACCGCATCCACTGGGGCCTAACAAGGTGACAAATTCATTTTCATAAATATCCAGGTTAATTCCCTTGAGAATAACCTGGCCATCAAAACTTTTTACGATATTGCGGAATTCTATGATTTTTTTCTCTTCCATGTGCTTCTCCTTTCCGTAGATAAAACCATTATACTAAAGAAGAAATTCATGTCAATATACAATAAGTAAAATCTAAGTATAATGAAGGAAATCCGCAGAAAGTGCATTGTATTCAAAAAAAGTTTGTGGTAGAATGTCCCTAGGTATAAGAAATAATAAATAACTAGGAGGGTATTGCATAAATGAAAGAAAAGTATGTTGCATATGTCGGAACGTATACCCATGGAAGCAGTATCGGAATCCATTTATATGATGTTAATGTGGAAGAGGGAACCCTGACCGAGAGAAAAGTAGTTCCTGTAAATAATTCCTCTCATTTGGCGCGCTCTTTAAACGGAAAATATTTATATTCCATTGCAGATGAGGGGGTAGCGGTATTTGCCATTGCACCAGATGGAGATTTAACCTTTATTAATAAGGTAGATATTGACGGCATGCGAGGCTGCCATTTATCTACAGACGAAGAGGGAAAATATCTCTATGTTGCAGGTTATCATGATGGAAAAGTTACTGTAGTACATACACATCAGGACGGACGTCTTGGAAGTGTAGTAGATGGTGTGTTTCATAGAGGGCTTGGAAGTGTTGCAGAACGGAATTTCCGTCCTCATGTAAGTTGTGTACGGCCGACACCGGATAATAAATATTTGTGTGCAGTGGATAATGGTATTGACCAGATGAAGATTTATCGAGTAAATGCCAGAACGAATCGTTTGGAACTGGTAGATATATTAAGATGTCAAAGAGAGTCTGGACCAAGATTGATAAAATTCAGCCCAGATGGAAAATATGCGTATTTGAATTCTGAATTAAATAATACAATTCAAGTATTCCGTTATGATGGAACAGGAAAAAATCCTGTATTTGAACTCATTCAGACAGAGACAACGCTAGCATCCCAAAAAGATCAGGAACACGATGCTACTTCCGGTATGTGTTTGTCACCAGACGGAAGATATGTGTTCTGTTCTACTGCTGGTGAAGATACTGTTGCGATGTATAAAAGAGATGAAAATACCGGATTATTAGAGAAACAGTTTGTGTTACCTATTAGTGGCAGTTATCCAAAGGATCTGGATGTATTTCCAGATGGAAAGCATTTGGCAGTAGTGAATCATGAATCCAATTCCATTACCACGTTTACAATTGACTATGAGAAAAAATTGTTGGTTATGAAGGGAAAACCAATGCATGTGGAAACACCAAACAGTATTATTTTTTCAAAATGTGAAGGCTAAATAGAAATAGAAAAAGGAAGTGCAAATTTATGGAAAGCGGGCCTTGTCCTGGGAAACAGAAAGAAATTCAGAAAAAAATAGAATAACATTCCTGCTGACAGGCCCGGATTCCCAGTTTTCTGCCTGCGGCAGGAAACGAAGGGAGAAACCATGATTAGAATATTCAAGACAGTGGATGGAAAAATTCATCAGGTGGATGAAGCCAGTGAAGGCTGCTGGCTGGCGCTGACAGACCCTACAGCAACGGAAATTTTTGAGGTTGCCAGGCGTTACCACATTGAAATCGATGACTTGAGGGCACCTTTGGATGAGGAGGAACGTTCACGTATTGAGGTGGAGGATGACTACACCTTGATTATTGTGGACACACCAATTCTAGAGGAACGGGGAGAAAAAGACTGGTATGGAACCATTCCTCTGTCAATTATTGTTACAGAAGAAATTATTATAACAGTTTGCCTGGAGGATACTTCTGTTCTAGGGCGTTTTATGGATGGAAGGGTACGAAACTTTTATACCTATATGAAAACTAGATTTATTTTGCAGATTCTTTATAAAAACGCAAGCATGTTTCTGCATTATCTGCGTATCATAGATAAGAAAAGCGAAGAAGTAGAAGAAAAGCTTCAGCAATCTACCAAAAACAAGGAATTAATTGAGCTTTTGGAATTGGAAAAATCGCTGGTTTATTTCACTACATCTTTACGTTCCAATGAAATTGTACTGGAAAAACTATTAAAGGTAGAACGGATTAAACAATACCCAGATGATACGGATTTGCTGGAAGATGTTATCATTGAAAACAAGCAGGCAATTGAAATGGCAAACATCTACAGTGGTATTTTAAGTGGAATGACAGAAGCTTTTGCATCCATTGTATCTAATAATTTGAATATTGTTATGAAATTTCTAGCAACTGTCACCATTGTTATGTCCATACCAACTATGATTTTCAGCGCTTACGGAATGAATGTGAATGCCAGTGGGATGCCTTTTGCAAGAAATCCTTATGGATTTGTAATTGTAATTGTCCTGTCACTTCTGTTAAGTCTGATTGTGGCGTTTATCTTCTCCAAAAAGAATTTATTTTAAGAAAAGAATTGAGGAGACCATATGAAGTTTTTAAACAAGATGGAACGAAAGTTCGGACGTTATGCAATCCGTAATCTTACAAAATATATGATTTTTTGTTATATCATCGGATATGCTCTACAGTATATGCAGGCATTGTTTGAGGTGCCGCTTATTTTTTATTTATACATGAGTCCTTATCATATCTTGCATGAGGGACAGATTTGGAGACTGGTATCCTGGATTCTGATTCCGCCTGGCAGAAATAATATTTTATTTTTTTTTATTATGCTGATGTTTTATTTTTCTCTTGGAACGACTCTAGAGAGAACTTGGGGGGCATTCCGGTATAATGTGTATGTGCTGGGAGGTATTTTATGTACCGTTATCGGTGCATTTTTATTGTATTTTATTATGGGAGATGCATCCGTATATTATATGCCGGCATTTTCAACCTATTATATTAACCTGTCTATTTTTCTAGCTTTTGCTATGAATTATCCGGACATGGAAGTTTTGTTTATGATGATTATACCAATGAAAATGAAATATCTGGCATATCTGGATGTGGCATATCTGCTTTATGATATGGTGAAGGGAGACTGGGGTATTCGTACAGTGATTATTGCTTCATTGTTAAACTTTATTATCTATTTCCTGACAACCAGAAATTATAGTCGGATTTCTCCAAAAGAAATTCACAGAAGGCAGCAGTTTCAGAAGGCAGTCCATCCAAGTATGGCAAATGGCGTGACAAAACATAAATGCGCTGTGTGTGGAAGAACAGAAAAAGATGGGGATGACCTGGAATTTCGATTCTGTTCCAAATGTAATGGAAACTATGAATATTGCCAAGATCATTTGTTTACCCACCAACATATAAAGTAATAAGTAATACCGTACCGGGCGAGCATACCGGACATGACAAAATAACAAGCTGGAGGAAAATTAATGCGTAGAACAAAAATTGTCTGTACTATGGGACCAAATACTGATAAAAAACCAATTATGGAAGCACTGGTAAAGAATGGGATGAATGTAGCCCGTTTCAATTTCTCTCACGGAGATTATGAGGAACAGCGCAATCGTATGAACCTTTTAAAAGAAGTAAGAGAAGATCAGAATAAACCAGTAGCTATTCTTTTAGATACTAAGGGACCGGAAATTCGTACCGGACTTCTGGAGGACCATAAAAAAGTGGTTTTGCAAGAAGGAGAAGAATTTGTCCTTTATACAGAAGAAAGAGTGGGAAATGAAAAAGGATGTTCTATTACCTATTCAGGTCTGGTAGAAGATGTGGTAAAAGGAAATAGGATTTTAATTGATGATGGTCTGATTGGTTTGGAAGTAAAGGATGTTCAGAATGGTTCTATTATTTGCCAGGTTATCAATGGCGGAGAATTGGGAGAGAGAAAGGGAGTTAATGTTCCAAATGTAAAAGTAAAACTTCCTGCCATTACCCAGAAAGATAGAGACGATATTGTGTTTGGAATCCAGCAGGAGATAGATTTTATTGCAGCCTCTTTTGTGCGAAATGCATCAGCAATCCGTGAAATTCGTGAGATTTTGGCAGAGCATCATGCAGAGGACATTGAGATTATTGCAAAAATTGAAAATGCAGAAGGTGTGGAAAATATTGATGATATTATTGCAGAGGCAGATGGAATCATGGTAGCAAGAGGAGATTTGGGTGTAGAAATACCAGCTCAGGAAGTTCCACATATCCAGAAAATGATTATTAAGAAATGCAATGCAAACTATACACCTGTTATTACAGCAACCCAAATGCTGGATTCTATGATGAGAAATCCACGTCCTACCAGAGCGGAGGTTGCGGATGTTGCAAATGCTATTTATGACGGTTCCGATGCGATTATGCTTTCTGGGGAAACAGCAGCAGGGAAATATCCAGTGGAAGCACTGAGGATGATGAGTGAAATTGCGGAAAATACAGAACAGCATGTGGAATATGACAAATATATCCAGCATAGAACCATGGCAAAAGAGAAAAAAGTTTCTTGTGCCATTGGAATTGCGTCCGTGCGTACTGCCAGAAATCTGGAGGCATCTTGCATTCTTACACCAACTGTAGCAGGAAGAACAGCCCGCATGATTTCCAGTTTCCGTCCGGCCATGCCGATTTATGCAGTTTCACCAAGCGAAGCAGTGATTCATAAAATGCAGTTGTACTGGGGTGTAACACCACTGAAGGGTTATCAGAAAGATACTACGGAAAATATCATTCTGAATGCAGTAGAAACCATTAAGAGAAAACAGCTGGTGAAAAAAGGAGAAACCATTGTAGTGACAGCAGGTGACCCGGCTACAAATGTAACAAAGGCGGAAGGTGTAGTAACCAATATGTTGCAGGTACTGGAAGTTTATTAAAAGAAAAGATAAGAAGAAAAAAAGCGGAAAACGAGAAGTTGCCGCTTTTTTTCATGATAAATTGGGGATATGATTATTGCATGTATGCTAATTTATGATGTATTAAGGGAGGCAAGGGAAAATTAATGAAAAAAATAAATATATTATGGGCAGTTGTCACAGCAAGCAGTATGCTGATATTGAGTGCATGTGGAAACACTTTATAATCAGGTATCAGTAGAAGGAACTTCAACTGTAGAGGAACATGAGAAAAAGATTCAAGAGGCGTGGAAAGAAAGGAGCATCGAGATTCAAGGTGACAAACTTTCTCTGATTTGCGTTTATCTTCATGCACCGGATGATGAAGCGCGTTCTGATTTATATGGAGATGAGACGGAACTGGAACCAATTATTTTGGAGAATGAACGAGTAATAAAGTAAAAATCATAGATAGAGATGAGGAAAATAATATGGGATTACGAAAAATTACAATTGGAGTGGATTGGGACGATGTGTTATGCGATTTAAACACAAGAGCCATTGAACTTGCTAATCGAGATTTTGGCTTGGATTTGAAATTAAGTGATATTACATCTTGGGAGAATACAGGAAAAGCATCGGTGATTAAAAAGTATTATGCGGACATGGAACTGTATGAACGTCAGTATGTTACAGAAGAGGGAAAAGCCTTCATGTCTAAATTACAAAAAGAAGGCGAAGTGTTTATTATTACTGCGGTACAGCCTGAATTCATGGGAATTCGTGTAAGTCAGATAAAAAAAGCATTTCCAGACTTTCCAAATGAGAACATCATTATGGGAAGCCAGAAACATCTGGTACATTTTGATATTACATTAGATGATGCGAATCATAATATTTTTAAGAGCAACTCAGCTTTTCCAGTACTGTTTCGTAAGCCATGGAATCAGGATGCTACTGGTGTTTTGTCAGTGAACGGATATGATGATTTTCTTCAGTTAGTATATCAAATTAAACGTTCTATGGTAGAGAGTGTTCATAGTTTGAAACATCCGGCAATGATTGCGCTGGTAGGACCAAGCGGCAGTGGAAAACATCAAATGATGGAACAATTATTATCTTATACGGAGTTTGCACATCCAATTAGCTATACAACGAATCCGAATAATCTAAAAAGGCATCGTTATATAACGTCAGAAGAATTTAGCGATGCAGAATTTTTAGAAAAAACCATGTATGGTGGATATGGATATGGAACATTGAAAAAAGATGTAACAGATCTGTTGGAGCAGGAGATATCTGTGGTGATGCCATTAGACATTTGTGGAGCCATTACCTTAAAACGCCAATATCCGACTTTAATGGTATATTGTAAACAGAGCAAAGATAAGCTGATTGAGAATATTTTAATGAAAAATTGTGATTTAAAAGAGAAAAAACTACGATTGTTGGCTTTGGAGCAGGAGAGAAAGCATGAATCGTTGTGTGATATTACTGTGAGAGAGGGAGAGGTAGGGAAAATTCTTGAAGTTTTTAGAAGCACGAAATGTTGAAGGTATGTGAGAATATCCTTGTTTGGAAAAAATGTTGTACAGGAAAAAATACAAAAAAAGTGCGAAAAACTATTGCGTTAAAAAATTAACAGATATATAATGGAATTGTTAAAAGATTAACGAGCAAATAAAAAACTACATGGAGGAATTGATATGGCTAGATTTACATTACCAAGAGACATTTATCATGGAAAAGGTTGCATAGAAGAATTAAAAAATTTAAAAGGAAAAAGAGCGATTCTGGTTGTAGGTGGCGGATCTATGAAACATCAGGGCTTTCTTGACAAGGCAGTTGCTTATTTAAAAGAAGCAGGAATGGAAGTACAGTTGTTTGAAGGTGTAGAGCCGGATCCATCTGTAGAGACCGTTATGAAAGGTGCAGAAGCTATGAGAGCTTTTCAGCCAGACTGGATTGTTGCAATGGGCGGAGGTTCTCCAATTGATGCGGCAAAGGCAATGTGGGCTTTTTATGAATATCCGGATGTGACATTTGAAGATTTATGTATTCCGTTTAACTTCCCAGAGTTGAGACAAAAAGCGAAATTTGCTGCAATTCCGTCTACATCAGGAACAGCAACTGAAGTAACTGCTTTTTCTGTTATTACAGACTACGAAAAAGGAATTAAATATCCATTAGCTGACTTTAATATTACGCCGGATGTAGCTATTGTGGATTCTGAACTGGTAGAGGGTCTACCAGCGCATCAGGTTGCATATACCGGAATGGATGCTTTGACACATGCAATCGAAGCATATGTTTCTACACTGCATGGAGTATATACAGATCCATTAGCTATGCAGGCAATCGAGATGGTATTTGATTATCTTCCTGCTTCTTTTAGAGGAAATATGGAAGCAAGAGCTCAGATGCACGATGCACAGTGCTTAGCAGGAATGGCATTTTCCAATGCATTGCTTGGAATTGTTCACTCTATGGCTCATAAGACCGGGGCAGCATTTTCTACAGGACATATTACACATGGTCTAGCCAATGCCATGTATCTTCCATATGTAATCAAGTATAATGCAAAAGACCCAGTAGCGGCAAAACGTTATGCTGAGATTGCAAGAAAAGCAGGACTTATGGGAAGCTCTGAGCAGGCTCTGATTAACAGCTTGTGTGCAAAAATTGATGAATTTAATGTAATTCTTGGTATTCCGGCAACATTAAAGGATTTTGGTATCAAGGAGGATGAATTTAAAGAAAAAATTTCAGACATTGCAGAGAATGCGGTTGCTGATGCTTGTACTGGTTCTAATCCAAGAAGTATTGATCCAAAAACAATGGAAAAATTATTCACATGTATTTATTACGGAACAGAAGTAGATTTTTAAAAGAAAAAAACAGGGTTGATAATAAGTAGATTGTCAGGGGCAGGTGTGATTTATGAGAATCACATCTGCCCCTAAAATTTTATAAAAAAGTTTTCTTTGAACATATAGTTACAAAAATTCAAAGAATCTTGTATTGACACTTATTTTTATAAATGCTACCATTTGTGTGAAAAATCCCAATATAATTTAAAGAAGGATTCCATTATGTACAGCATCAATTTTGAAGAAGAAATAGATAAAGAAGGTTTAGAAGAAGCAGTCCGAAGGTTTCAGTCAGGGGATGAGAGTGCTTTTGATACAATCTATAAAAACGTTGCAAAAACTGCATACATCCTAGTGAATAGTTTTTTTCCAGAGGAAAAATCAGAGCATGAAGATATTGTCCAGGATATTTTTATCCATACTTATAAGAAAATAGGGTTATATGACCCAAAGTTAGCAGCATTTACCACATGGTTCCATAAAGTTGCAGAAAATAAATGCATTGACCGTTACAGGGTGTTAAAGAAAAAGGAAAAACAATTTCATGTTGTTTCCATGGAAAGTTTGACGGTAGATGAGGATGGTAAAAAATCTGTAGATTTTGAAGATGAGCGTATTGAATTTAATCCAGCGGCTGTGATGGAACGTAATGAAGTTTCACGGCTTCTGCGTGAGTTAATGGAACGGTTACCGGAAGGACAGAAACAATGCCTTTTGTTGAAATTTTTGGCTCATTATGATATTCGGGAGATTGCAGAAAAACTGGATATTCCAGTTGGGACTGTAAAAAGTAGAATTTCCAAAGGAAAGGAAAATCTTGCTGTAGAGGTCTATGCAATGGAAAAACGGGGAGTCAAATTGTACAGTATGTCTCCATTGGCATTCTTTATTTTCTTATTCCTGTACGATTGCGAAACAAAGGCAGCAAACCGTTCGGGGTTACAGGCATTGAAGAAAAGAATATCAGATGTCAATCGTTCTGGAACCATCGGAAGAGTCGTTACAACCAATACAGCAGGTACAGTAGAACTAATGGATGATTCTCTTACAAGTGAGTTTGTAGAAACACTGACGAATATAACAAAGATAAACTTTGAAAAAAGCGTTATAAAAAAATGTATGATCGTACTCCTGTCTATGTGTATGCTGGATTTTGGCGGATTTCTATATTCTGTTTTACGGCAAGAAGATGAACCGTCTGTAGTTTTTGAGAAAAAGAGAGAAGGAGAAGAGAGCGGACAGCTACAAAGTGAAACATCTGAACTTGTATTAGAAGACTATGTTTTATCTGAAACAAATCAGGGAAAGGAACTGTCAGTGGATGATACATCAGTTCTGATAGGAAATCCAGTGACCGGAATGATAGCGACAGAACAGGAAACGATTCCCAAGAAAGAGGTGGTAGAGAATATAACTACTTCTTCACAGGAAGGACAGAATAAGTTAGAAAATTTGGAAGATAGGAATGATCAAGGAACAATAATTTCACCAGGAAATCCTAGTATGCCAGAATCTCCTAGTAATCCACAAATACCAGATGTACCGATTGAACCAGAGACACCGGAACAGCCAGAATTTCCTGAAGTGAGACCAGAAACACCGGAACAGCCGGAGATACCTATCGTCCCAGATACACCAGTAGAACCAGAGACGCCTATAGGCCCGGATGTTCCGGCAAATCCAGATTCAAAGCCAGATATACCAACAACTCCAGATGTGCCAGCTGAACCAGAAACTCCGGATGTGTCACCGGAGACACCACAGGAGCCAGATGCTCCTACAGAACCGGAAAATCCGAACCCTCCAGAAGAGAAGCCGTTGGGATATGGGGATTACTCTGTTTCTGTCGTGAACGGGGCAGATGGAAGTAAGATAGCAAATGCAAAGTTAGAAATCTTAAAAGACAACATTATAATCCGTACGCTTTATACGGATGCAAATGGAAGTGTGAGTGATACGAAGCTGGAAGAAGGCACTTATGATATCCGAATTACTGCTGACCAGTTTCTTCCATACAAAGGAACCTTAGTAATTACGGCAAACCAGAATGTAAACATAGACGCTACACTAGAACGTGCAGCAGGAGCCTGCCAGATAGGGGATACCTTTTACCTTACTGTTGGGGAAGCTATACGGAACGCAAAAAACGGGGATACCATTGTTGTCATGACAAACTCAACAGAAACCAAACCATTGGTGGTTCCGAAAGATATGGAATTGACTATTATGAGTGAGTATCCAGTTCAAATTAACAGGAATGAGAGTTCTTTAGATGATATGATTACGAATCGTGGTCATTTAACCATCAGTGGACCGATAAAATTTTATTTTGTAAGCCCTTTAAATGAAGTATTATCTAATGAAGGAACTGTGACCCTATCTTCAGGAGTGGAGCTTATACATTCCAGTTCACACGGTACAGTGATACGTAATAAGGGGACACTCCTGATGGAGGGAGAAGGTACAGAGTATCAGTGTATCATAAGAGGTCGTGGAAAATATTCCAACTTTGGACTTTGGAATGAAGGTGTAGTTCAAACCAATAACTGCAACTTTCTCATCCAGGATGTTTCTTATGGTATTGTGCGGGAAGGAAAAAGTAAAGATGATTTTGAAAAAAATTATCATTATGTGAATGTAAATTATCCAATTTATAACTTCGGATAATTTAAGCAAAGCCTGAGCCAGTTATGAAAGGTTCGGGCTTTTTTCTGCGAAAAAATTAAAAATTTTTAAAAATAATGAACCTTTTTTGTTTTCCTTTCGTATAAGAATACAGAAGAGGAAAAGGGAGGAAACATTATGAGAGTTTTAGGCTGGTTAGGAACAATATTGTGTGCACCATTTTACTGTTTTTTTATGCTGATGGATAAATTAAAGGTTCTGTATTGGATACCCATTGGTACTGGTGTTTATGGGGCGTATCTTGTTTTTGTAGGTGTGCAATCCATTATTCAGGATTCTATGGGTTCTGGAGCTGTTATATTCATCTTACATGCAGTTATAGTAGGTTCCTTTTTTGCTTGTTGGGTATTTCTTGGAGTGCTTGTTTGGCATCTTTTGTTTATAGCAAATAACCTTATTTATATGCTGGTCAATCTTTTACTTATACCCTTTGCATATGGATTTACATACTGCAACGCATGGCGCCAGGGAATGTCTAAATGTGAATTGGAAGGAAAACTTGCGTATATACAACATGAAAAAGATTTAAGGAAACAAGAGATCAAAGCAAGACGGGATGCAAAGAAAGCAGAAAAGGAACGTAAAAAGCAGGAACAGTATGCAAAAGGATATCAGAAGCAACAAGAAAAGCGTACAGGTAGTTACCAGGACACAAGTTGGAGTGATAATCATGGATATAAAGAGTACTATACTGGACAGCGAAACCAGTCTGGAAATTATCAAACTGCGAATGATTCTTATATGTCTGCTTTGTCCCTCTTTATGCTGGAAGAAGGATATACATTGGATGAATTAAAAAAACAGAGAAACCGTTTGATGAAAAGTTTCCATCCGGATGAGGATGATACGGAAACAGTAAGATATGCACAGAAAATCAATTGGGCGTATGAGGTTTTGAAAAATAGAGTGTGTGCTTAGAGTTGTTTTAAATGATATGTGAATTGCAAATGCAAAAGGCTTTTCATAAACTCTTATTATTAGAAATCATAACATATGTGCGGGAAAAATTTCGAATGTAAGAAGGAAAGGACAAAATGATGTATTGTACAAATTGTGGAAAAGAAATCAAGGAGAATGTAAATTATTGCCCCTACTGTGGACACAAAAGAGAAGCAAAGACTGCAACAGAACAGTTAGAGGAAGCAGTCCAAAAGTTCCAAGCGGGGGATGAAGGCTCTTTTGATGTGATTTATAAGAGTGTTTCAAAAACGGCATTTATTTTAGTAAACAGCTTTTTTCCAGAAGAAAGATCGGAACATGAAGATATTGTCCAGGATATTTTTCTACATACCTATAAAAAAATAGGATTATATGACCCAGAACGGGCTTCCTTTACTACCTGGTTTCAAAAAGTCGCCGAGAATAAATGTATTGACCGTTACCGGGCAATGAAGAAAAAGAATTCCAGTACCATCTCTATGGAAAGCCTGACTATGGATGAGGATGAAAAAAAAGCTACAGAATTTGAAGATGAAAGGATTGAATTCAACCCGGCAGCTATGATGGAACGCAATGAGATTTCCAGGCTTATCCGTGAGTTAATGGGACAATTGCCTGAAAAACAACGGCAATGCCTTATGCTGAAATTTCTGGCACACTATGATATCCAGGAAATAGCAGAAAAGTTAGAAATCCCTGTTGGAACGGTAAAAAGCCGTCTCTTCAAAGGAAAAGAGAATCTTTCAGCCCAGGTTTACGCAATGGAAAAACGGGGTATCAAACTTTACAACATGTCCCCAGTTGCTTTCTTTATCTGGCTGCTTACACAGGAAGTGGAAGCTGAGGCATCTGCACTTTCTCCTTCCAGCATCCTTCGTGCAATGGCAACGACAGCGGAAACATGGAAAGAACCGGCATTAGAACAGCCAGCAGAAACAGCCTCCATGGAAGGAATAGCAGAGGCTGTCTCATCCGGTGCCAGTGTAGCTGGAAAAGCGGTAGCTACGAAAGTGATTGGTGCTATTGCCGGAATTGCTCTTTTGGCAGGTGGTGGATTCGCTGTAGCCAATGCTTTTGATAAGGACGTGCAGAAGGAGCAACCAGAGACAGTAACGGAAGAGCCTATTTCTGAGGAAGATACAGAGGAAGAAATTCCACTTATTTCTTTGTTTGAGGATGAGGAGAGGAAAAAACAGTTAGAAAACATATTGACAATAGCACCGGAATTTGACAAGGAAAATCCAATTGATGCAGAAAAACTATGGAATGACGTTTTTGCAAAAAGCATCACAAATATCGTGACCTTGAAATCGGGTTCTACCGATTTACCTGTTACTCCGATTGTGGATTTAAACGATGTTGAAATCGATACAGCGAAGTCTGAGATTGTGCTTCCATCCGTATCATATGATACTGTTTTTGAAGCACTGGAGATATCCCAGGAATTGCTTAGTGAACTGGAAAAACAAGGGGTGTTTTATGAAGATGCAGATAAGATACATGCAACCTATGGTGGAATCGGAACGTTAGGGCCTTACGCAGCATCCATATCGGACATGACAGAAAAAGGGGATATTTTAGAAGTATCCTTTGCACTATCCTATGACTCCGCAGACATTGATATTCCGTCAAGCAATGGGGATGAGAAATATACTGCTATTGTAGAAGCAAGTGACAATAACCTTGGGTATAAAGTTACATCTGTGAAACAGGAAGAAGATCCACAGTTAACGGTTTACCAGACGCTGATTGATGACTATGGAAGCATTTATTATTCGGGAGGAGAACCTGCTTCTGATTACATTAGCTTCGACTGTGGCATTTTCAATCCTTATCATGGAATGACTTTAACACCAGGAGATGGTTCCTCCATTTATTATGCCCTGTATGACATCAACGGGGATGGGTTTAAAGAATGCCTGTTTACTTCTGACCCTGGCATAGAAAAAGCAGAACATCCGGGATACTATGATATCTGGACCAACGATGGAACAGAAATACACCATGTCCTGGCTGGCGGATACAGAAGTTTCCAGCTCATTACAGATAATGGTGAAATCCTAAATTATGGTTCTGGTGGTGCCACCATTGGAAGATATGATGTTTACAGTTTTAATTCCAAAGGGGAAGTCAACGTAGTGGATTCCCACTTTCACGAGACTTATGACGATAATATCGCTGCTGAAATTGAAAAGTTCCTTGAAAGACATCCCCAAAGGGATATTGCTCTCAGATGGTTTTTAATACCTAGTATAGAATAAATTAAATTTCTACTATATATTTTGAGGATAATGTATGATA